>Ga0304729_1000904_pt1 | contig 20430 bp, 20 predicted proteins | sample C_131016_MF_Meta_FD_190475 | JGI IMG/M metagenome (GOLD analysis project Ga0304729, IMG submission 190475) | Freshwater microbial communities from Lake Croche, Canada to study carbon cycling - C_131016_MF_MetaG (v2) (version 2) | ecosystem: Environmental > Aquatic > Freshwater > Lake | place... | reverse complement strand
GGACTTGGTTCCTGACCCATAACTAGAAACTGCCATCCAATCCATCTCTACATGACGATTGAGTGCTCGTGAGAAATCAGCCATTGTCATAACGGCGCCTTTAAGAATTCCAATAATAAGAAGCTCGCGTCCCTCAAAATCTTTTTCAACCTGGCGCGCTAATTCATGAAGTCGCGCATTAATCTCTTGGCCGCTAACGATTACGCGAGAGACATCTGTACCAGCTGTTGTGAGATCCACTGTGCTCCTTATAAATGAGGGTCGGTTAAACCGGGCGCGAGAGCGAAAGTCTGCCCGAAATTCGGGAAACCTTCACACCGCCGGGGAGCGAGACCTCTCCTTGCCCCTTCCAGGATGTGACGAGCGCCTCTACAGGCGCAATATGGTCCGCAGTAAGCGTGCCTTGGGGTGCGCCGGCAGCATAGATGGCGCTCCGGAGTACTCGTACTCGCACCGCTTTGGTCAAAGGGGTGAGATCTTCGATCATCAGCTCTGGATAGCTTGCGAGGTGCCCGGCGGCTAATTGATCAAGTGCATCGGCATCTTCGCGCAAGATTCGAGCGCTGCGGGCGAGTGATTCTGAGATGCCAGGGCCAAGCTCTGACTCCATCAGTGGCAAAATATTTTTACGCACTTTTACACGAGTGAAATTTTCATTTTCATTATGAGGGTCAGACCAAAATTTAATTCCAAGCTCGGAGCACGATGCAAGAGTTGTTGCTCGATCCACCTCTAAGAATGGGCGGAGATACTTTCTATCTGGTGATGCTGCTGCCATTCCACTTAATGAGCGAGTGCCAGATCCACGAGTTAAGCCGAGTAGAACTGTCTCTGCTTGGTCGTTCAAAGTGTGGCCTAAGAAAATTGAAGCGGCCGAAAATTCAGTAAGCGCTAGATCAAATGCTGCATACCGTGCGCGACGAGCCGATGCTTCCAGACCATCTGAGATTTCAACATCTACCTTCACAATTTTAATCTGATGAAAACCAAGCTTGGTAAGAGTTTGTGCGGTTTGCTCTGCAACAACAGCAGATCCCTCTTGTAAAGAGTGATCCACAATAATCGGAATAAGATTGATGGATAACTCTTGTGATTCAAGATAAAGCGATGCAGCAAGTGCGAGTGAGTCAGCTCCACCTGAAACTGCAATCAAAATATTTTCGCCAGGGGAAAATTGCGCGAGCCAAGGCCGAACCGCTGATCGAAGTACAAGGGTCGCCTTCATAGCGCTATCTTAAAGTGAAAAGCAGGCTCTGGTTAGACCCGTCCACCCGATGGCATCAGGCCCTGAATGCTGTAAATATTGGAATATAGGAGGCCTTTGCTCTTGGAGTTCGCCTCCCACATCATTCCGTTTCCAGCGTAGATCGTGATGTGGTGAATATTTTGAACGCTGCCATCGAAAGAGTAGAAGAGCAGATCACCAGGAATGAGCTGGCTCAAAGGAACCCGCTTTGTATCTACAAAGTAAAGGGCGGCATTCAAGCGTCCCCAGTTTGGATAACCAAGCCCAGCTGATTTAAATGCTGCATAAACAAGGCCGGAGCAGTCAAATGACTTTGGACCTTGAGCTCCCCAGACATATGGGTAACGCGCCAAGACTTGAACCTTTGCAAAAGCAACTGCCGCTGCACGTATTGCATCAGTTGATCGAGTTGTTGATCGTCCCTTAAATCCACGGTCTGGCCAAATCTTTGCTTGGTACTTTGTCGTTGTTGCAATCGAAGCATTCGCTTCTTCAAGTTGAGCTAACTGAAGTTGTTGCTCAAGCGTTAGGCGAATACTGCGAGCTTTGGCAAGTTCTGCCATTAATTGATTCTGAACTGCAAGAAGCTTATTTACTTCTTTCTGTTGAACAGCTTTTGCATCATCTGCAATCTTCTTTGTCGCTGCAACCTTCTCTGTTGCGACAACTTGTGCTGCTTTTGTGCGATCGGCTTCAACTTGGGCGGCCTTTGCAACAACCATTGCAGCTTGGTAACGCTTGAGCGCAGTTGAGTTACTTGCACCAAGTTGATCGAGCGTGTTGAGACGATCAATTAAATCTTGTGGACCATTTGAATGGAGAAGTGATTCAATATCTGTGAAGCCAGATCCCATGATGTACGCGTTCTGAGCCATACGCCCGATTTGGCGGTTCTGTTGGGCAACTGCTGCCGCAGTGAGTGCTGCATGTGCAGCTGCTGCGCGTGCTTGTGAAATCGCTACCTTGAGATCTGCTTGAGCTTTGGCATATTTAACTTGGGCTGCATTAGCTACTGCAGTCAACTGCCTAAGAGTTCCTTGAGCGGTGTTTAACTTTGATGCAGCTTGATTTGCTGCTGATTGTTTTGCAGCCTCTGCAGCTTTTGCCGCATCAATCTGTGCCTTCGTTGGCTTTGGTGTCTTTGCAAGAGCAAGTTCCCCAGTGCTGCCGGTGAAAATCAGTGCACCGATTAAGGCAGCAACTGTTAAGCGATTTTTCACGAAAAGACTCCTTGGGGTTGAGCCTTAATTTTACTTGGTCAACCCCTGAAAGTGCTGTAACTGCCTTAGTTCGCTACATCTCGTCTCTTAAAGAGAAATGCAACAACCGCGCCAGATCCGATGAGGTAAGCCGCACTCACTATGAGCGAATGCTGATAGGAGAATGTGAAGTTCTGGCCAGTGGTGAGGTTGGTGATGTTCTGTCCCGGTAACCATTTCGCCGTGCCTGTTACGAGACCAGCCAAGATATTTTCAAGGATCAAGAACCAGATAACGCCAGTTGCGATCGCACTGATAGGTGATCGAAAGAGCAGGCCAAGAATCATTCCAACTGTGCCAAAACCAGCGACGCTCATCAGAACATTTCCCAGAGCCGTGGCAAGGGCGGTCATTCCAGCGCTCGTGGTCCACGATGACGTGTTCACGTGGGCATGGCCTGCAAGTGCATAGGCCATAGCGATACTAGAAATGAGTGAGAGTAGAACCATCGAGATTGCGAAGAGAATCATCGAAATGTACTTACCGCCAAGGATTTTCATGCGTGCAGGTTGGCGGACTAAGAGATTGCGCAGAGTTCCGTAGGTGTACTCCTGGGCGGTCTGCGAAGCAAAGATGCAGAGCGCAACTATTCCTAAGAGAAATGCAACGATATTAAATCCATAGACAAGTCCATGTGGAGTGCTGAGGAATTGCGCGGTGACTATCTCGCCGCGTCGACCATTTCCATCTGGATTTCCGACTCTCCAAAAAGTGAGAAAGGTGAAGAGCAATGTCAGGATCGTAACGATCGCCATTGTTGAGAGCAGGAGAGTTGGACGGCGAAGTTTGCGCATCTCAGCCCAGATTACGTTGATCATTTGCTATCCCCTGTCATCTCAAAGAATGTCTCTTCTAGCGTTGGTAGCACGCAGGTAAGCGAAGCGAGAGTTATTCCGGCTTCAAACGCTAAACGATTGAGTGTTGCCGACCAATCGGCCGGACTTATTACATGTGCAGAGCCATCTATAACACTGACCGCATGTCCACTATTTTTAATAAGTTCAACTAATTTATTTAAATCAACTTCGTACTCAGGTTTAGCGACGAGCACTGGTTGTTGTGCCGAAAGCAAGTCATCGGTCTTGCCAGTAAAGATCACCTTTCCTTCTCGCAACATCACGAGGTATTCGCAGATCATCTCGATTTCAGAGAGCAGATGAGATGAGACAAAGACGCTCGTTCCATCAGCAGCTAAATCTTTGATGAGCGAGCGCACCTCATGGATGCCATTTGGGTCTAGCCCATTTGTTGGTTCATCAAGCACTAATAATTTTGGATTCGGGAGAAGAGCTGCCGCGATACCCAACCGCTGCTTCATGCCAAGTGAGTACGTCTTAAATTTTGAACCGCCACGATCACCAAGGCCAACACGCACTAAGAGCTGATCGACGATCTCCTGATCGAATCCACCGAGTGATGCAAGTACTCGAAGATTCTCGCGGCCAGAAAGTGCTGGATAAAAAGCTGGCCCTTCAATCATCGCGCCAACACGTGGGAGATATTTTTCTGGCTCAGAGATTGAGTGACCGAGAACAGTTCCAGTTCCGCCCGTTGGGGAGATCAGACCAAGAAGCATGCGAATGGTGGTGGTCTTACCGGATCCATTGGGACCAACGAAGCCACAGACGGTCCCAAGTGGGACGCTAAATGTTGCATGCGAGAGGGCTGCTCGTTCGCCATAGACTTTGGTGAGATCGGTAACCGATATCGCGAGTTCTGACTCTAGATTCATGTACTCACAGTAGCCCTTACAATTGACCCTATGACGCAGTCAGAGCGCCCTTGGGGATATCGCGAGAATACTCACGGTAAAAACCCAGATTGGCAGCTTCATCCTGATACCGAGAGCATCCGTGCCGGTCTTGCACGCTCTGGATTCGGTGAAACTGGTGAAGCTTTATATCTGACATCTGGATTTACCTACAACTCGGCAGAAGAAGCAGTCGCTTCCTTCGCTGACGAGACAGACCACTATCTCTATAGCAGATTCCATAATCCGACAGTCACTATGTTTGAAAAGCGCCTTGCAGCTCTTGAAGGTGCCGAACTCTGCGTAGCGACTGGTTCTGGAATGTCTGCAATGTTTGCCTCGATTGCTTGCTTAGTCTCGCAAGGAGATCATGTCGTGGCATCTGCTTCGATGTTTAGCTCTTGCTATGTCGTGCTCTCTGAAATCTTGCCTAAGTGGGGCGTCACTGTCGAGTTTGTAAAGGGAAGTGTTAAATCAGATTGGGAGAAGGCGCTGAGCCGTCCAACAAAGGCAGTCTTTATTGAAACACCAAGTAATCCAATGCTCGAAATTGTTGATATCGCGATGGTGAGCGAACTTGCCCATAAAGTTGGAGCGACAGTCATCATTGATAATGTGATGGCGTCGCCAATACTGCAGAAGCCATTACAACATGGCGCAGATGTCATTATGTATTCAGCAACAAAACATATTGATGGACAGGGTCGAGTACTTGGTGGTGCCATTCTTGGTTCGACTGACTACATCACTAATCACTTGCAGCCATTTACTCGTCACACTGGTCCCAACCTCAGCGCGTTCAATGCCTGGGTGCTGCTCAAGTCTCTCGAAACTATCGGCATGAGAGTTGAGCGCATGAATGCAAATGCTCAAACTGTTGCAGAATTCCTTGAATCACATCCGAAAGTTGAGGCGGTTAACTACCCCGGCCTAAAGAGCCACCCTGGGTTTGAGATTAATTCACGCCAGATGAATGGCGGCGGAACCACTCTGAGCTTTACCCTGAAAGGTGGCCAAAGCGCCCTCTTTGCAGCGATGAATAAGCTGGTTGTGATAGATATTTCAAATAACTTGGGCGATAGCAAATCACTGATTACTCACCCGGCATCAACAACACATCGCCGGCTTGCTCCTGAAATCAGAGAAGATCTAGGTATTACAGATTCGCTGGCGAGACTCTCAGTTGGCCTTGAGCACTCAACAGATCTCATCAAAGATCTCGAGCAAGCTCTTAAATAAAATTAACTAAGCAGAACTCCAGCGACGAGCAAGACCGAATAGGCGCTCAAATATGTAATAGACCAATGGAAGAGCTTCGCAGCTGATTTTTCTGATTCTGGACTATTAATCTTTGTGAGAGTCGTGCCAAATCCCAAAGCTAAGATAAATGTGACTGCAGCTGTCCACCAAGGAAGATGTGCGCTCTGCACCACTGCAAGAGATGTCAAAAACATTCCGGTTGTATGCAAGAGCATCTGCATTTGTACATTCTTTAAAGTTGCGACAACTGGCAACATCGGGATTCCAGCAGCTGCATAATCATCTTTATATTTAATTGCTAACGCCCAGAAGTGTGGTGGGGTCCAGAAGAAGATCAGAGCAAAAAATAACCACGCTGTGAGTGAGAGCGAATTTGTTACTGCCGCCCAACCAATAAGTACCGGCATGCATCCAGCAATTCCTCCCCAGACAATATTCTGGGATGTGCGACGCTTAAGACCCATCGTGTAAAAGAAGACATAGAAAGCGATCGCAAGCGCAGTTAGTACGGTTGCCCAAAAAGTGGTGAAGATATAAAAGATCGCAAGTGAGATCACAGTGATCGCCGAAGCAAAGATCATTGCAGCTGTTTTGGTGATGTCACCATTCACGAGTGGGCGCTTTGAAGTCCGAGCCATCAATCGATCTGATTCGACTTCGATCACCATGTTGTAAGCATTCGATGCGCCAGCAGCAAGAGTGCCGCCGATCAGGGTTGCAATCGTTATTTTTAGCCCCGGAACACCATGCGACGCTAAGAAGAGCGCAGGAAGGGTCGTTACCAAAAGTAGCTCAACCACTCGTAACTTCATCAGGGCGATGTAGGGACGAACCAGTGTTGAAGGCATGGTGAGAACTCTAGACATGTTTAAGGATTTGTAGGAGCCGGAGCGGGCGTACCGGTCGGTCCAGGCTTAGCAATCGTGCCTAACATCTTATCGATCGTCTCACGAGCAGCACTTCGTGCGCTCTCACGATTGATAATTCGATCGGCGATGAAGGTAAATGCATACTGATTTTCGCCGACAGTCACAAAGCCTGCAAGGCTCACCGTAGTATCGATCCACCCGGTCTTCGCTTTAACAAGGCCGACGGCCGACGGCGCATCTTTTATGAAGCGAGTCTTCAGTGTCCCAGTCTCACCCGCCGTTGGAAGGCCATCGTAAATAACTTTTAACTCTGGATTCTTTTTGATTTCAACAAGTAATGATGTGATTGTGCGAGCAGAGACCCGATTTTGATGAGATAAACCATTGCCATCTTGGACGAGCAGTCCTTCTACCGGCACATTCAATTCCTTAAGCCGTTTTTCAAAGATACTTTGTAATCCACTCACATCGGTAGGAAGCCCGTCTTCGTGCGCAGATGAATGAGCCAAGCGATCAGCGATGGTGTTATCACTCCAAAGAAGTGTGAACTTAATAATCTCAGAGAGTGGTGGTGATTTGATTGTTGCGACCGGCTTAATAACGAGAGCCTCTGCAGCCGTCGCTGTGATCGGGTGCGCAGCGATTCTGATTCGACCTTTAAAGAATTTTTGTAGTTTCACAACATCTTGTGTGTAGACATCTTTGTAATACAGAGTCATAAATCTTAAGTGAGGGTGGGCAATAAGTACTTTATTAATTAAATATGGATCATAAGCCCGATGGTACTTCTTCTCTTCATAGCGGCTTGCAGTGATCCATGGATCACGCTCACCTGACAAGACATAGACGCTCGATTTCGCAGTCGCACTAATTGTCGTTGTAAAGACTTTATCTGCGCCGTAGCTCTTCAGGGCAGTTGTCATCGAAATTAATTTCAAAACCGAAGCCGGCGCCCGAGTCTTATCGGGTTCATTTGAGTAGACCGTTTCACCAGTTGCAGGATCTACCACGAGAATTCCTGGATCATGCAAGGTGGCAGATTTTGAAAGGTTAATAAAAGATTGTGGGAGATCAATTGCATGCGCCGGAGTCAGGGCCGTGCAGGAAAGTATGAGAGCTGAGATCGCGAAGATGATCTTTTTGACGCCTAAACCACTCTCATGCATGAGGCGATTATGCCCTGTTCCCTCTCTTATTTAGAGTTAAGCCATGACAGAGGCAGAGATTGGTCCCGGGGAGTTCTTCCCTGTTGTTGGTGTCGGCCCGCACCCAGAACCATTGCCTGTCGGTGACCAATACGATCCTGAGTTATTACTCAATGGTGACCGCAGAAATGTCTTAGATCACTATCGATATTGGAGCGTTGCAGCAATCGTTGCTGATCTCGATACAAAACGACATGACTTACAAATCGCTATTGAGAACTGGCAACACGATCTCAATATCGGTTCGGTTGTAAGAACTGCAAATGCATTTAATGTCTCAAAGGTACATATTGTTGGAAAGCGTGATTGGAATAAACGAGGTGCGATGGTGACTGATCGTTATCTTCATGTGCTGCATCATCCTACTGTTGTAGATTTTAAAAATTGGTGTGATGAAAATGGCGTTCCTATTATTGGAATCGATAACCTGCCGATCTCAGAAGAGCTTGAAAAAGCATCGCTTCCAGAAAAGTGTGTGATGTTCTTCGGGCAAGAAGGCGCCGGAATGTCAGATGAGGGCGTAGAAATATGTGAAGTTGTACTTGCGATTCGCCAGTATGGATCTACACGTTCAATGAACGCGAGTGCGGCAGCTGCAATCGCTATGTATGCATGGGCGATGCAGCACCTTAATTAATCTTCAATAACCTCAGTAACAGAAGTAATCCGGCGCTCAATCTCATCAGCCTCTGGGAAGCGTCCAAGTGTGCGAAGAACAGCTGCAATTCGGCGCTCAATCTCAATAATAAATTCAAAGTCGCGGTTTTCTGAGCTCTCAGTAGATCTCTCAAGGACTTGTTCAAGAGTCGCCAAGCCTTCTTCGCTCTTGCCAAGATCAATCTGTGCTTTACCAAGCTCAAGCAATGAATATGTTTCGCGATGGTGATCATGGGCAGTAGAGAAGACATCGAGTGACTTTTGAGCAGCCATTAGCGCGCCTTCGGCATCTCCAAGTGCAGTCAGGCAATGAGCAATCTTCTGATCACATCTAGCCACATTGATTACTTCTTTAAGCTTCTTAAAGAGCGCACGGGCTTCTTGGAAAGCCTCGGTTGCCTCTTTAAAGCTCTTCATCTCGCGTAGTGCGCAACCAATCAAATGGAGGTCATTTGCAGCGCCTGAGTCATTTCCATCGACAAGATGTTCTTGCACACAATCTCGCATGCAATCAATCGTCTTTTCATATTCTTTCGATGAATACCACCACTCACCCAATGTGCAGGCCAAGTCGATCGCTAGTGGAGATTTTGATTCGCGCAGAAGATCGACCGCCTTACTCATGGCATCGGCAGCTTCATTCATTCGCTTAAGTTGATTGAGGTTGTAACCGATCGCAGAGTAAGCTTGTGCAAGTCCATCAACAGCGCTCTCTGGATCAAGATCTGCATAAATATCGCGAGCAGTCTCAGCAAGAGCTAGCGCTTCGTCATATTGTCCGCGTGCATAGATGCGAGCACTCAATTCATAGAAAGTATTGGCGCGGTCAAGACCTTCGACTTCAGGGATTCTCTCCCAGAGCATCTCTTCGGTAAGAATGTCGTCCTGGCCTAGATCATCATCATCGCTCATGGTGGTAACCCTTCCGTGCTGCTTTCAACGAACATTAGTACCGGCGCACCATACCGCGCGGCGAAACGCGGGGAAGTAAGATGAAGCCATGACCAATCCCTCGGACGATTCTGCGCTCAGCCGCAGAAACCTGCTCAAATTTGGCCTAGTTGCAGGGGCTTCCTCTCTATTAGGAGCGATTCCGGCGGCGCTCGCCGAGGCAGCTTCACCTGACATTTCCCATGGTTCTAGATCAGTACCAAACGTTGCTCTCACATTTCACGGAGCCGGCGATCCCGCGATGGCTCAGAAGCTTTTAAAGATTCTCAAAGATACCCAAACACCTGTAACGGTCTTCGCAGTTGGCGCTTGGCTGAAGGCGGATAACACTATTGCGAAGCAGATACTTGATGGTGGTCACGATCTTGGCAACCACACGATGAATCATCTACAGAGCAAGACTCTTAGCGCTACAAAACTCGATTCAGAGATTATTGGGTGTGCAAAAGAGTTGGTCTCCCTCATTGGCAATCATGGAAAATTCTTCCGGCCATCGGGTACTCAATACTCAACTCCACTTATTCGAAAGACTGCGCTCAAATACGGTTATAAGAAATGCATCTCCTACGATGTTGATTCACATGATTATCAAGATGTGGGCAAAGCGGCAGTGATCAAGAATGTGATGAGTACTGTGAAAAACGGCAGCATCATAAGTCTTCACTTTGGCCATCAAGACACTGTTGATGCGCTACCAACTCTCATTACCCAATTAAGAGCTAAGGGCTTAACGCCAGTCACTCTCTCAACCATGCTCGGCACCATCTAATGAAGCACAAAAAGATTTATGCACTTCTTGCGACTCTTCCACTGCTTATCGGAACTGCGAGCGCTTCGACACCGTTAGTTGGAATGCCACCAGTCCTTGATCAAAACGATATCTACGCAGCAGATCGTCCAAATCAACTATCACCGGTCGTCGAAAAGTTCCCGACTCGCGTATACGTACCAAACCACACCTCAAATACGGTGACTGAGATTGACCCCAAAACTTTTAAAATTATTCGCACAATTCCCATGAAAGCTGGACCTCAGCACATAGTTCCTTCATGGGACCTTAAAACATTGTGGGTTAATAACAACGAGGGCAACTACCTCACACCAATCGATCCCATGACAGGATTAGCAGGAAAGCCTGTCTACGTACATGATCCATATAATCTGTACTTCACTCCAAATGGTAAATATGCAATCGTCATGGCCGAGGCAGATAAACAGATTGTCTTCCGTGACCCACACACCATGGCAATTAAGAAAGTGCTCCCTGTGCCATGCGAAGGTGTGAATCATGCCGACTGGACTAAAGATGGAAATTACTTCTTAGCTAGTTGTGAATTTAGTGGCTCTGTTATCTGGGTAAACACTGCAAAGATGAAAATTGAAAAGGTAATGAAATTACCTACAACGTATGCCAAGATGCCGATGCCACAAGATATAAAAATCTCACCTGATGGCTCCACTTTCTACATTGCAGACATGATGTCGAACGGTATTTGGGTGATGAAAACTGAGAAACTTGGCGAGTTCTCACTTATTAAAACTGGCATTGAAGCTCACGGGATGTACGTCAATCGTGATTCAAAGTCGATGCTTATAACTAACCGTGGTGAGGGCTCAGTCTCGGTGCTTCGCTTCAGTGATAACGCACTAATTGCTAAGTGGAAGATTCCTGGCGGTGGTAGCCCTGATATGGGTGGCATCTCAGCCGATGGAACTCAATTCTGGGTATCAGGGCGTTATAACGGGGTGGTTTATGTCTTCGATATCGCTAATGGCAAGTTCCTACGCGCGATTAAAGTAGGAAAGGAGCCACACGGACTCGCGATCTACCCTCAGCCTGGTAGATATTCTCTTGGTCATACAGGAGTATTTAGGTAATGAAGATTAAGAGTTCAATCCCGCTCATCCTCGGTCGGATCGCCTATCTAGCTGGGCTCTTCAATATCTTTAGTAACTCACTCCATCATGCGAGCTCGCGCGTCGCAAAATTATCGAACTACCTTCCAGTTTTCATTCACTCGACAGCATTTGCGACCCAAACATTTACTGGTGTTGCGATGGTGATCTTGGGACGCGGACTTATTAGGCGCAAACGTCGCGCTTGGGTTCTGAGCCTGGTTATTTTCACCATCAATATCGCATCAGATCTATTCAGATTATCTCTCCACCCGGCTCAACTTGCAGTCGCAGGTACATTCATTCTTTTGTTGATTCTCTTTAGAAAAGAGTTTTACGCAGTTTCAGATCCGCAAACAAAATGGCTTCCGTTTATTGGATTTTTCTTAGCCTTTCTAGTCATGTTTTCTATTGGAGTTCTTTTACTTCTAAATCGCCACCGAGATTCCTTTGTTGGAAATCCCTCAATCTGGAACATAGTTCTCACGGTTGTTGAAGGATTCTTAGGCATCTCCGGCCCCATCGAATTCATTAACCAACGCACCTCAGATTATGTAGAGACTACCCTTGCAGCACTTGGCTTCTTCATTCTCCTCGTTCCCCTTGCCTTGTATTTCAGACGTGTAAAACCAATTCCAAAGATGAGTGATCAAGATCTTGAGATCGTCCGAAAGCTCATCAAGCACGACGTTGAACAAGATTCACTCGGCTACTTTGCAACACGTCGTGACAAGAGTGTGATCTGGTCCGGAAATAAAAAAGCAGGCATTGCCTATCGTGTAGAGAGTGGTGTGATGCTCGCTAGTGGTGATCCTTTTGGTGAGTACAGCTTATGGCCAGAGGCGATCGACGCATTCCTTGAAGAGGCAAAGCGTTATGCGTGGACTCCAGCAGTCATGGGTGCAAGCGATCGTGGTGGTGAGGTCTGGGTTGAGCATGCAGGTATGACTGCATTTGAAATCGGTGATGAGGCGATTATCAAAGTGAAAGATTTCACACTTGAAGGCCGGCCGATGGCAAATGTTCGGCAGATGGTTAATCGTATTAAACGAAAAGGTTATGTTGCATACACCTCTCGTTGGTCAGATCTTGATCCTGCAAAGAAGGCCGAACTTCGATCTCTTGCAAAGAAGTGGCGTTACGGCGCTCCTGAACGTGGTTTCTCGATGTCAATGGATCGATTTGGTGAAGATATCGATAGCGAAACCATAATTACGATTGCGACACTTGGTGACGAGATTAAGGGGCTCCTCTACTTTGTCCCGTGGGCAAACAATGGGATCTCACTGGATCGTATGCAGCGCGAACGCGGAACAGACCCTGGCGTAAACGAACTATTAATAATTCAATCTGTGGAATGGGCCCGAGAAAATTCGGTTGAAGTTATCTCTCTCAACTTTGCGGCATTTCGATCTCTCTTTGAACGTGCTGAAAAGATCAGCGCCGGCCCAATAACCCGCGGAAGTAGAAATCTGATCAGATTCTTCTCAAACTTCTTTCAAGTCGAATCTCTCTATCGGTTTAATGCAAAGTTCAATCCAGATTGGCAGACACGTTATTTGGTATATCCAAAGGCCACTGATATCGCCAAAATAGGCTGGGCGGCGATAAAGGCAGAGCAATTCATTGGCAGCTTTAGGAGCCACGCAGTTAAGGGTTAGTCACGCTCAAACTTGGCTTACCCCCCTAGATGCGGAGTATCATTTCGCCACGTGCGTTTCATAAATAACCCAACTTTTGACCTTACTTACGAGGATGTCTTCCTCGCACCTAGCCGCTCTGAAATTGCGAGCCGCATGGATGTTGATCTCTCATCGATTGATGGAACCGGAACAACGATTCCACTCGTTGTCGCCAATATGACCGCAATATCTGGTCGTCGAATGGCTGAAACGATTGCTCGCCGCGGTGGTATCGCAGTTATCCCACAGGACATCCCGCTTGAAATTGTTGCCCAGGTAATCTCTTGGGTGAAGGCACGCCATACATTCTTTGATACGCCAGTAACTCTCGCCCCAACAGATACCGTCGCAGATGCACTTGATCTCATCAACAAGCGTGCCCATGGCGCACTTATTGTTGTCGAAGGCGGCAAGCCGGTTGGAATTGTTACTGAAGCAGATTGCGAGCGAGTAGATCGATTCACGCAATTACAGTTGATCATGTCGACAGATTTAATCACCGTAAAAGATTCTGTTGAGCCCCGTGAGGCTTTTGATTTCTTAAATACTCATCGCCGTCGGTTGGCACCTGTTGTAGATAAGCAAGGCAATCTTGTGGGAATTCTTACAAAGGTCGGAGCGCTTCGTGCAACTTTGTACTCGCCTGCAGTTGATGCCAAGGGGCGATTGAGAATTGCAGCTGCAGTTGGAATCAATGGTGATGTCGCAGCAAAAGCAAAATCATTGATCGATTCTGGTGCCGATGTACTTGTCGTTGATACAGCGCATGGCCACCAACTCAAGATGATTGAAGCGCTCAAAGCAATCCGCGCCATCAATCCAACTATTCCAATTGTTGCTGGCAATGTTGTTACTGCTGCAGGTACACGTGATTTGATTGAAGCCGGCGCAGATATTATTAAAGTTGGCGTCGGACCAGGCGCGATGTGTACAACTCGTATGCAGACTGGTGTTGGTCGCCCACAATTCTCGGCCGTCTTAGAGTGCGCTGCCGAAGCTGCAAAATTTGGAAAGCATGTCTGGGCAGATGGTGGAGTCCGCCATCCACGCGATGTCGCTCTCGCACTCGCCGCTGGCGCTTCTCAAGTAATGATTGGTTCGTGGTTCGCCGGGACCCTCGAATCCCCAAGCGATCTCAACCGCGACTCCAACGGCCGTCTCTATAAAGAGTCCTTCGGAATGGCTTCTGCACGTGCAGTTGCTGCCCGAACTGCAAGCGAAGGCGCCTTTGATCGCGCACGCAAAGCACTCTTTGAAGAGGGAATCTCTTCATCGCGGATGTATATCAATCCATTACGCCCAGGTGTTGAAGATCTAATCGATGAGATTATCTCTGGGGTACGCTCTAGCTGTACTTACGCAGGGGCAAGCTCAATCCCAGATTTCTTCGCTAAGGCAGTTGTTGGAATTCAATCTTCTTCAGGTTACGCAGAAGGCAAGCCGCTGAATCAATCTTGGTAATTATTTCGGCTATTCGATCTCTCGCTTGGGATCACCTGAATCATCAAATGGATCTTGTGGTTGTGAGAGCTTCCAGTACATATAAATAATGAATACCCCAAAGAATGGCCATTCGGCAACATAAACCCAACTCCGGTGATTTCCACCGAGCGCTCTATCTAATTCAAAGAATGCCATGATCACGCAGAGGGGCACGCCCCATAAAACCCATTTGCGATGTGGGTCTTGCTCCGGAAGTTGCGAAGGATCTTTACTCTTACTCATCTTCGGCCTCCGCTAATAATCGTTCGTTTTCAAACCAATCTTTTGCGGCTAAGACTATCCACATTGTGTCGATCAACATTCCCATCGCCCACATGATCGCGCCACCAGTATGTTGATCAGCCAGACCCATCGACATCGATGTCTTATCGGGCAATGAGTGAAGTACTCGATTACCTGAATATAAGAAGAAGCCAGTCATCGTCTCGGGCAACATCATTGCAAAGAGTGAAAGTACTCTCTGCGAATATGGGACTGGATACGGATGCGGATTTCCCTCCATCACTGGGTAGTAATAGATAAGTCCACCAACTAAAAAGAGGATGAGTTCGACGCAATGAATATTAGGGTCACGCATTCCTGCATTTGCTAGCGGTGAGAAATGGGTCAGGATCAAGACCGCCAGAAAAATCCCGAAACCGACTTCGGCTCTAAAGAGCTGACGTATGAGAATATTTTTAGCGAGCGCAGAAGCGGCGCGACCGGCTCGGGATTGGGGAGCTCCGAGCAAAAGTTTGAAGGGTGATCCAAGCACTATGAGGGGTGAAATCAGCATCATGATTGAGATGTGCTGAACCATGTGGACCCAGAAGGTATTTATCGCTGCATGGGGCACCGGCCCGACCAACATGAGCGCTAGCACTCCAACTCCGGAATAGAAAAGAGTCTGCCGGGTCAGCCCTACCGTTCTCTGCTTTTTGCTCTCGCGGTAGTACCAAAAAGCAGTCATCGCCAGGGTCAATCCAAAGCTGAGATCCCAGAGTGGATTGAGTTTCATAGCCCTCAAACCTCACTCTCTCATTCTCAGGAAGCCTTTTATAAAAGTTCTGTGACCTAGACCCCAAAAGAGGCTGGTCTTGTGCTCGAGATGAGCGTACCCTGCCTCTAAGCAGTTACTCACGGAAAATTGACCTTGGTTTAAGTCTCCGTGAACCCTCATGAGAAAGAAGGAAAATGTGGATACCTCCACAGAGAATGAAGTGAGTGGGGGCAAGCGCTTGATCAGCGCAGTCGCCTTCCTCTTCTTAGGCGTAGCGGTTGTCTCTACCGTCGGCTTTACGCTCCACTCCGTTTCAGCAGATTCGCAGAAGAAGGCGTATGCAACGGTAAATGGAACAGCAACGGTAAATGGACAGACACTCAAACATGCATTTATCAGTGAGAGCGTTTTCCCAGATGACACCTCAGGCCGTGCGAACGGAGTAAATCGCAATAACTCCCATCCTTGGCCCTTCTACACTGAAGAGCATCTCGTCTTACCTGCTCACTCACTTATCACAATGACATTAAAAGTCTATGACGGTGGCGAGCAGCTCAATCATAATTATTTTGCAAAGGTAGTCGGAACAGTCGATAACATGATGACCGTCGACGGTCAGCAAGTATCTTCGCTAGAACCAACCAAAGTTCAACACACATTCACACTTCATGGACTCCCAACATCGACACAAGATCCGCTCTTTGTAAATGTCCCGCTTCCTAAAGTTGAGGACGCCGACATGGAGAAGAATGGTTCTCACCTTGTCGTTTTCTCCTTCGTCACTGGTGGGGCTGGAGATTACGTGTGGAACTGTGAATATCCATGTGGGGATGGCACCTACGCCAAGTTCGGCGCTGTCATGGGCCAGAACGGTTACATGTCAGGAAAGGTGAGTGTCGTAAATGGCTGATCACAGCGCAGAAGAGCTTGCACCTACACCTGGGGAGCGCACATCGCGATTCTTCAAGCGTGCAGATGTTCAGCAAACCACCCTCTTCTTTATCCTTTGGACAGCGCTCTTTGTTGTTCTCGGTCTCGTCTTCTATCCAAGGTGGATGCCAACAATCATGTCAGTGGAGATGAAATCTGCCGAGGCGATCATGATCTGGTTCACGGTTATTTCAGCTCCAGTTGCAGCGATTGTGCTCGCAGTTGCAACAACTGCATTTATGAACCGCCATCGTGGAGATACGCCTCCGCCTGATGGTCCAGCGATTCGTACAAATGGCCCAGTTGTAGCCGTTTGGACAGTTACATCTCTCGTCTTTGCTCTCGTGGCAATTGTTTGGGGCCTCACAGAGATGAATGCCCAAGCTGTTGCAGCAGGAAAAGATGCGAAGAGCGCAATAGTTGTAGAAGTTACCGGGTCACAATGGGTATGGACTTTTAACTACCCGGCACAAGGTATTGAGACTCATGAGCTCAATCTCCCGGTCGGTGTTCCAGTTACCTTTAATGTGAAGTCAGCAGATGTAAACCACTCATTCTGGCCCGTCCAGCTTGGGGTAAAGATTGATGCAAATGCTCAAGTAACAACTGTTATCCACTCAATCCCAACCAAGGTCGGGCATCTCGATGTGAAGTGCGCAGAACTTTGCGGCCTCTATCACGCCTACATGGAGACCACTGGAGAAATTCAGTCAGCCTCCGACTTCGACGCTTGGGTTCTCGCACAAGGAGGACATAAAGCATGAGCACTTTAGATAAAGCACACACAAGTTCAAGGCCAGTTCCAAACCCAAAGCGCAGTCTCATCACTCGCTTACACATGGGTACTGGAGTAGTTGTTGGAGTGATCTTTGCAGCGCTTGCTTATTGGGCGCTCAGAAACTCACTTCTTACCTATACAGATAAAGTCGCTGATCCGCTTAGCCCGCACGATAACAACATCGTTCTTCTAGGAGCGATGTTCGCTTGGTCGATCGGATTCATGGTCGGTATCGGTGCATTTATCGGACCATGGCGATGGATGATCGGTAAAGACCTTACTGATGAAGAAATTCTCTATCTCGCTGGCGATGGCCAAGGAGTTAAGCGCTACTTCAAATACTGCACAGACCACAAAGTGGTTGGAATTCAGTATCTCGTAGGCGTTATGACGCTGCTTGGTGTTGGCGGAACTATGGCGATGATGATCCGTACCAACTTGGCTCGTCCAGGCGGGCACTTCATCACTGCAACGGTTTATAACTCACTCGTTGGACTTCACGGAATTACGATGATCATCGCAATGATCATCGTTGCGACTGGCCCATTTGGAAACTACGTCATGCCAATCATGATCGGTGCCTACGATATGGCCTTCCCTCGCCTAAACGCTTTGTCATGGTGGGTTCTCTTCACCGCGATTCCTGTGCTTTGTAGCGCATGGTTCTTAGGCGGAATTCCTACAGGTTGGACCGCATACGCGCCACTCAGCATTCAAGCTGGACCGGGTATGAATGCATTTATTGCAACCATCATTATCTTTGCAGTATCAACAGCTGTGGCTGGTGCAAATATCACCACAACTGTGATTGCAATGCGTACCAAAGGTATGAAGTGGAATCGAGTACCGATCTTTGTTATCGGTTCAACTATCTCTGTAGCGCTTGCGATTCCTGCATTCCCAACATTCATGGTCTCAATGATCATGACAGCTTTGGACCGTACCTATAACACTGGCTTCTTTGATGCCAACATGGGTGGAAGTGGCTGGCTTTATTCCAACCTCTTCTGGATCATGGGTCACCCAGAGGTATATGTAATTCTGATTCCAGGTGTTGCAGCGTTGATGGAGATTGTGCCGGTCTTCGTAAGAAAGCCGCTCTTCTCTTACACCGCAGCGGTTATGGGATTCGCTGGTATCGCAGGACTTTCGATCTTGGTCTGGGCACACCATATGTATATGGCTGGTTGGGCCCCATCTTTGAACGGACCATTCATGGTGACGACAGAGATGATCTCGATTCCAACTGGACTCTTATTCCTCGTATTGATCGGAACAATGTGGCGCGGTAAGCCGTGGATGAAACTTCCAATGCTCTCTGTCTTCGCATTTCTTTGGGACTTCATGATCGGTGGAATTACAGGTATCTATCTCTCAGATGTACCTGCTGATAGCTACCTTCACGGATCAATGTTCGTGACAGCTCACTTCCACTTCACTCTGATGGGCGCAGCACTTACAGGCGCTATCGGTGGACTTGCATACTGGTATCCAAAGATGACAGGCCGAATGCTCCATGAGCGCGCTGGTTACATCTCATTCTGGATGACACAGATCGGTTTTAACGTTCTCTTCTTTGGAATGTTTATGGCCGGTGCTGAAGGTCAACCACGACGCGTGATGGACTACGCAGCTTTCTTCCGTAATTCAAATCTCGTCTCAACTATTGGCGCCTATACCGTTGGCATGGGAATGATCATCCTTCTCTGGGCAGTCATTCACTCGTGGACTAAGGGCAAGATTGCTCCGATGAACCCATGGGGTGCAAAGACTCTTGAGTGGACAGTTCCTTATCCAGTTCCACTAACAAACTTTGATGAGCTTCCTGTCATCACAAGTGATCCATACGGCTACGGAAAGGGTAAGTAACTCATGAGCCATGACACAGAGTTCCACGTTCACCACGATTCAGATGCAGCTGTCGGTCGTCGGGAACGCCTCGGAGTAAGGCTTCTCATCGTTGCAGATGGTTCATTCCTCTTCAGCATGATCTTCTCTTACTTCTACCTTCGTAACCTAAATGTTGGTGGAAATTGGCTTCCAGAAGGAGCTAAGCACTTCTCATCTGGATCAGCCTGGATGGTTGCAATTCCATTTGTGATTGCAGCAATCAGCCATCGCATGGGTCAAGCGGATAGGAAGACTCGCAACCTCACATCGGTTGTGACGCTACTTGTTCTTCTTGTTGGTGGATATATCCAACTTCACCAGATGGCGAATATGCCATTCCTACTCAAAGATGATGCAGGTATTGTCTCTTTCAACGGAGCATATGCATCGAATTGGGTATTAATGGCTGGCACAGGGGTATTCCATTACTTCCTTGGTGCATTCATTGCGCTCGGAATCTTGATTCGCAATCGCAATACGAACTTGCCACCTGAGCTCGATCTCTGGCGCCAGCGCACTGCACAGTCATGGTTCACATGGTGTGCGATCGCTGGGGTTCTTACAGCAATTAGCTTGTCAGTCGTGTGACTGCCCTAGAAATGCTTCAGTTTCGACTACAATATTTCATAATGGATTTGAGACTACTTTAAGAAAGGCACAGGAATATGGCTAATAAAGAGCAGAAGAGCAATGCAAATACCAAGAAGGAGCCAAAGCTCTCTCTCAAAGAGAAGCGCGCTGCAAAGCAAGAGAAGAAGGCTTCTAAGAACTAATACTTCTTAAGATATTGAGAAAAAGGGTTGGGTCGTATGCGATCTGGCTCTTTTTCTTTTCTTGGTACAACTAGTCCAACTCACCCACTGATAGATTGCGTCCATGAATAACGGGCTTCGTTGGGGTTTTTTAAGTGCTGGTGGCATTGCAACTGAGGTTGCCGAAGATTTCCAGAGGGCTGGATTGAAGATTCAGGCAGTTGGAGCTAGAGATCTGACTAAGGCGAATGCCTTCGCCGATAAGTTCAATATCCCAAACCGCCATCAAGGCTATGAAGCGCTCGTCAATGATCCTGAGGTAGATGTCGTTTACATCTCCACGATTCACCCTTATCACCATCGTGAAACGATGCTCGCTCTCAATGCCGGAAAGCATGTATTGCTAGAAAAAGCTTTCACCATCAATGGTCGTGAGGCGCAAGAGATTCAAGCACATGCCAAAGAGAAGAATCTCTTCGTCATGGAAGCGATGTGGTCTCGTTTTCTTCCTTCGATGAAGGCGATCTTTGAAGTGATTAATTCAGGCTCACTCGGTGAGATTGAGCTAGTCATTGCCGATCACACTCAAGCACTTGCACACAAACCACGTATGACCGAGCTCGCACTCGGTGGTGGAGCGCTCCTTGATCTTGGAATCTACCCAGTCTCATTTGCCCACAGAATTTTTGGTATCCCAAAAGAGATTACCGCTCGCGCAACATTGAATCATGACAAAGTCGACGCAACCACTTCGATGATCTTTGAATACGAAAAAGGTCAGCACGCTGTACTAACAACATCAATCATGGGGCCTGGCCCGGTC
>Ga0304729_1000903_pt1 | contig 20438 bp, 13 predicted proteins | sample C_131016_MF_Meta_FD_190475 | JGI IMG/M metagenome (GOLD analysis project Ga0304729, IMG submission 190475) | Freshwater microbial communities from Lake Croche, Canada to study carbon cycling - C_131016_MF_MetaG (v2) (version 2) | ecosystem: Environmental > Aquatic > Freshwater > Lake | place... | reverse complement strand
CAAGACCTACTTGAAAATCCAAAGTGGCAAGACGCTGTGATTACTAACCCCAATGGTTATTACTCAGTGAATTACAGCAAGCTTGGACTAGAGATGGTGACACTTGAGCAATACCAACAGCACAGTACGGTTGCTTTAGTCAAATAGCTGGGGTTGTTGTAGGCGTAAGAGGCCACTTTACGGAGTGGTTTTTTATGTGCCTCATCAGAGCAGGTTTTATCCATGTAGACGCTTTGCTAATAAAATTATTGGATGACTCAACAAATCACCTTTTTATTGCAGCAATCTCTTCAATATATCCAAAACGGCAATTTAGGGTTGGCTGAGGATTATGCAAAAAAAGCATTCGAAATTGATCGTAAAAATTTCAACACTTTAAATATATTAGGTTCAATAAAGGGCTTGCAGGGAGATATTACTGAGTCTATAGATTTATTACTGGCAGCCACTGAGATTAAAAAAAATGATTTTGGGGCGCAATTTAATTTAGCAAAAGCTTACATACATTTAGGAAGGTATGCAGAGTCTCTTCCGCATCATAGGAAGGCAATTTCCTTAAATGGGAGTAATCCAGATGCTTATGTAAATTATGCTAAAAGTCTAAATGAGGTAGGCCAGCCCTTAGAGGCGATAGCAGCATATGAAAAGGCATTGAAGCTAAACCCAAATGATTATGAAGTTTGGACATATAAGGGATTGATTTTCAATGAGTTACAAGATTATGAAAATGCAATTCAGGCATTTAATGAAGCGCTAAGAATTAATCCAAGTTACTCATCTGCTATTTTTAGTATGGGGGTCGCTTATTACGATTTGAGAAGATATCAAGAAGCTATTTCTCTTTACGATAAATCGCTAGAGCTTGATTCTAATAATGCCTCAATTTGGTTTAATAAAGGATTGGCCCATCATGATTTGGGGCAGTATCTAGATGCTTTAAATGCTTATAAATTGGCATTGAATCATCAACCTGATTATCCTGATGTTGAATTTAGCGAAGCCTTAACAAGGTTGACGCTTGGTGATTTGGAGCTTGGACTACAAAAATTTGAGGCAAGGTGGACCAAATCCAATGCTGCTCCTTATCGCCATGCCCAATTCCCTCAATTAACTGACCTTGATAAGACACAGGGGAAAACTATTTTGGTTTGGGAGGAGGAGGGTTTTGGAGATGCAATCCAATTTAGTCGTTATATTTCGAAACTCTCAGAGCATGGCGCAAGGATTATTTTCGAGGTTCGTCCAGAGCTTTTGAATCTTTTTCAGGGTCTTGAGGGGGTATCTTTCATTAACAGGGGTGATGAGGTTGCTGATATTGACTTTCAAGTGCCACTTCAATCTCTACCATTAATTTTTAATGCATCCGTTTCAAATATTCCGGATGCTGATGGATATCTTTCTCCTCCTGACGTGCTGGTTCAACAATGGGCTACTAGATTGCTTCTAAAAAATGACAAATTAAATATTGGAATTGCCACCTCTATAAATTCAAAATATGCAAACTTGCCAGGACATAAAAGAGCTATGCCCCTTAAGGAGGTGAATCCCTTACTTAAGTATGCAAACTTATTTGTTATTCAAAAAGATTTGCCTGATGAGGACAGAGACTTTATTGAGAATAGTAATGGCATCACCTATCTTGGTGATGAGCTAAATGATTTTTTGGATTCAGCTGCCATTGTTAAGAATATGGACTTAGTTATATGTGTTGATACTTCTTTGGCGCATCTTGCAGGAGCAATTGGAAAGCAAGTATTTATTTTACTTTCACAGACATCTGATTGGCGTTGGTTCTTAGAAACCAATACAAGCCCTTGGTACTCTTCGGCTACTTTGTTTAGACAAACATCGTTGGATGATTGGTCAGGAGTGATTGAGAGGGTCACTGAGAGCTTAAGCCGTATGAAATAACTGTGTTTTCAGTATGTGCATGGGAAATCTAAGAATTGCGTATTATTGAGAAAGAATCAATAAATAGCCAATACAGAGTCCAAAAACCAAAAAGGCCTTAAAGACATAATCGCCTTTAAAGCCTTATAAAAACTGGTTGCGGGGGCAGGATTTGAACCTACGACCTTCGGGTTATGAGCCCGACGAGCTGCCAGACTGCTCCACCCCGCGTCTGAGCCTTTGATTCTAGCATTTTTAAGCCTATTTTGTCGAGCTTTACGGGCCTTTAAGGGTATATTGTGACAATTAAGCGGGAAAAATACGGGCTCAAAGGAGTAATATATTGCCTTGCAATATCAATTTGAGGTTAAGTAATGTCGGTTAGCAATCCCGAGTTTTCAGATTCAACTTTATTGCGTCCAGTGCACTTGAGTGATAAACATCACTTACAGAAAAAGGGTGCCACGCTTAGTCTGGTGGTTGCTGCAATTGGCGTTGTTTTTGGTGATATTGGCACCAGTCCTTTATATGCACTCAAAGAATGCTTTAGCACCGAGCACGGCATTCCATTTTCACCTGGCGCGGTCTATGGTGTTATCTCGATGGTATTTTGGGCTTTTCTCATTGTCGTCTCTTTAAAGTATGTTTTATTTGTTATGCGCGCCAATAACCATGGTGAAGGTGGAATTTTGGCTCTGATGGCACTTGCCTTAAGAACTGCGCCAACTGGTTCAAAACGTGCTTCAGCTATTTTGATGATGGGTATTTTTGGGGCTTGTATGTTTTATGGGGACGCCATTATTACCCCAGCTATTTCAGTTTTATCCGCTGTCGAAGGGCTTGAGGTAATTTCACCTGAGTTAACAAAATTTGTTATTCCCATCACCCTTATTATTCTCGTGGCTCTATTTTTAATTCAGAAACGAGGTACCGATACGGTTGGAATGCTATTTGGGCCGGTAATGGTTCTTTGGTTTGTGGTGATGGGCTTAATGGGACTTTACCAAGTAGTCCAAAATCCCCATATTTTTATCGCTGTCAATCCACTCTTTGCAGTTGACTTCATGGTTGAACACTCCTTGCAAGGTTTTATTGTATTGGGTGCAGTGTTCTTAGTGCTTACTGGGGCTGAAGCTTTATACGCCGATATGGGCCACTTTGGGATCAAGCCAATTCGCTTTGGTTGGTTCTTTTTAGCGATGCCGTGCTTATTGCTTAATTACTTTGGCCAAGGCGCCATGTTCTTAAATAATCCAAAGACCATTGAGAATCCATTTTTCTTAATGGTACCTGACCCCTTAGTCTTCCCTTTAGTTATTTTGGCAACTGTAGCTACAGTAATCGCATCTCAAGCGGTTATCTCTGGCGCTTTTTCGATGACGAGCCAAGCAATCCTTTTAGGGTTTGTGCCCCGCATGAAAATTCGTCATACCTCTGATCGTGAAATTGGCCAAATTTATATGCCCTTAATTAACTGGACCTTATTGGCACTAGTTGTGGCAGTTGTTTTAGCATTCAAGTCTTCTGCTAATTTAGCGGCTGCATATGGCATTGCTGTTACTAGCACGATGATCATGACAACCATCTTATCGGCAATCGTGATGCGAAATGTATGGCGCTGGAATGCATTTTTAGTGGGTATTGTCATTACTTTATTTGTCGTGGTGGACGCCTCTTTTTTAATTGCCAACTTATTAAAGATTGTTGATGGCGGCTGGTTTCCGTTATTAATTGGCGCTTTTTGTTTTTTATTGATCTTAACTTGGTATCAGGGTAGGCAGATATTACGTAAACGTGGAATGGAAGAAGGCATTAAGCTCGATTCGTTTATTACTTCCCTATTAAAAAATCCACCCGTTCGGGTTGAGGGTACAGCAATATTTTTAACTGCCCACATCGATTATGTGCCGATCTCATTCATGCATAACCTAAAGCACAATCATATTTTGCATAACCGTATTTTTTTCTTAAAGGTCAGTATTTGGGATGTGCCTTATGTTGAAAATAGTGAGCGCATCACACTAAGGGAATTAGATCAGAATGTCTATTTGGTCCGAGCGGTTTATGGGTTTAATGAAACTCCTGATATGCAGCAGATCCTCTCATTAATTGAAGCTAAAGCGAACTTAAAATTCAATTTAATGGAAACTTCATTCTTTTTATCGCGCGATACGATTGTGCCAACTGACATACCAGGTATGTCCATGTGGCGTGAAGCCTTATTTGCTTGGATGTTTCAAAATGCAGGGCGTCAGTCTGATTTTTTCAAAATTCCGGCGAATCGCTTAGTTGAATTAGGCGCAAAGGTTGAGATTTGAAAGCCGTTTTTGCTGCGCTTAATCTGCTAGTTGCCGTTTTGTGCTTCACCAACCTTGCATTGGCCAATACTCCCGAGGAAGATGAATTAGCTGAGCTGAATAAAATTGAAGCGCAATTACTATTGCAGCGTCAGTGGATTGATTATCGTTGGAAAAAAGCGTCTGCAGCATGTTATAAAGATTTTTTCGTGACCTATTGTTTAAAAGGCACGCGTGCTGATTACCGTAAAGAAATTGATCCTGTTCGCGACCAAGAAATTGCTTTACATGAGAGCCAGCGGATTGTGCGCGACAAAATTAAAGATGCCAATGATGCCAAGCGGGCTGCTGAGCGGGCTGATCCTGCAAAGGCAGTAGAGCGTGCTGATAATAAAAAAGCATTTGAACAAAAACAAAAAGACGAAGCTGAGCGTGCCGCTGATTTAGAAAGGCGTCGTAAAGATGCGCCACGGCGCGCGCAAGAAAATAAAGCGGGCACTCAACTCGATTAATTTCTTATGGCAAAAGTGAAAACAATTTACGTGTGCCAAGCTTGTGGTGGCATTTCTGCTAAATGGCAGGGCCAATGCCCAACTTGCCAAGCATGGAATACGCTGGAGGAAAGCATTGCTGAGACACTGAGCGCACCTCGGTTTCAGGGTTTAGCACAATCGATTCCTCGGCAAAAATTAGCTACCATTCAAGCGGAAGATTTGCCACGCCTGCCTACTAGTATTGAAGAGTTTGATCGGGTTCTGGGAGGCGGTTTAGTTCCTGGCGGAGTAGTCTTACTTGGCGGAGACCCTGGTATTGGTAAATCGACTTTACTGCTGCAGGCCTTAGCGCAGATGAGTGCGGCTGGAGTTTCAGTGCTCTATAGTAGTGGCGAAGAATCGGCTGCTCAAATTGCACTGCGCGCTAAACGGATTGATTTAAAAGCTCCTCAGCTTGAAGTATTAGCCGAAATTCAGTTAGAAAAATTGTTAACGATCATGGATACGGTGCGCCCGCAAGTGGTCGTAGTTGATTCGATTCAAACAATTTATTCTGAAGCCTTTAGCTCTGCACCAGGATCAGTTGCGCAGGTGCGCGAGTGCGCAGCCCAGTTAACCCGTTTTGCAAAGTCCACGGGCATTTGTGTTTTATTGGTCGGTCACGTCACTAAAGACGGTCATTTAGCTGGCCCGCGGGTGCTTGAGCATATTGTCGATACCGTGCTGTATTTTGAGGGTGACACCCACTCGAGTTTTCGATTGGTACGCGCGATTAAAAACCGTTTTGGTGCCGTAAATGAACTGGGTGTTTTTGCCATGACAGAAAAAGGCTTACGTGGGGTGTCAAACCCTTCGGCTATTTTTCTTTCGCAGCATGCAGAAATGGTGCCAGGTGCTTGTGTATTAGTGACGCAAGAAGGTAGTCGCCCCTTATTAGTGGAGATTCAAGCCTTAGTGGATACCGCGCACATTCCTAATCCGCGTCGCTTAGCAGTCGGTTTAGAGCAGCATCGTTTAGCGATGCTCTTAGCGGTACTGCATCGCCATGCTGGAATTGCTTGCTTTGACCAAGATGTTTTTTTAAATGCGGTTGGTGGGGTCAAGATTACTGAGCCGGCAGCAGACTTAGCCGTGTTACTAGCGATTCAATCCTCGATTCGTAACCGCGCTTTACCGCGAGAACTCATTGTTTTTGGTGAAGTCGGTTTGGCTGGCGAAATACGGCCTTGTCCAAGGGGTCAGGAGCGTTTGAAGGAGGCTGCTAAATTAGGCTTTACCGTGGCTATTATTCCTAAAGCGAATATGCCCAAAACTAAAATTGCTGGCCTACGAATCATTAGTGTCGAGCGCATTGATGAGGCGATTGCTGCAGCGAATGATTTGGAATTAGCGTAAGTCTTCAGCTTGAATGAGGATTACTTGCTGATTACCAGCAGACACCTCCATCCAAATAACAGGTATTTGGGGGAAAGCCAGTTGAAAGTGCTCAGCCTCATTACCAATTTCAATTACGAGCGCGCCCCGTTCATTTAGATAGTCTGGCGCTGCGTCAATAATGCGGCGGATCAAATTCATCCCATCGCTACCACCGGCTAAAGCAATTGCCGGTTCAGCTTGATACTCTGCGGGCAAGGCTTGCATTGATGCATCGTTGACATACGGTGGGTTACAGATAATTAAATCAAAACGCTCTTCTTCATTGGGGTCAGGTAAAGCGTCAAATAAATCGCCATGCAAAAGCTCTATTTGTTCGCTAAACCCATGGCGTTTTAAATTCCGCGAGGCTAAAGCTAGGGCGGGCATACTAATATCACAGGCTGTGACGCGAATATCGGGGCAAGCCAGGGCGGCCAAAATTGCTAGCGAGCCATTGCCAGTACAAAGGTCGAGAACCTTTCCATCAGCCGGCAGCCAGGGCTCGAGGTCGCCTGATGTAATTAGTTCGGCAATAAACGAGCGGGGCACAATGCTTTGCTCATTGCAATCAAATGCCACTCCCATTAACCACGCCTCTTCCAGTAAGTAAGCAAGCGGTTTACGGCTACGAATGCGTTCCGTAGCAATGGCTAAGGCATGCGCTTGTTGTGCGCTAGTTAATTCAGTATGCATTTGCTCAAGTGCTGCACTGGGACTTAAGCCCAACTCTTTACTGACAATCCAGAGTGCTTCACTTTGGGCATCGATAGCACCATGGCCAAAATGCAAGTTAGCCATAGTGAGTTGCTCGGCTAGCGCTTGGCAGCATGCTGCCATTGAAATTGGGTTAGCAGCAGCTGGCTGCTGTGGCGCTAAAGGCTCAGGGTCCATGAAGGGGATATTTTTGCGGGGGTATTCAAGTGCCAGCTTAGGGGAATAATGATTAAGCCAGCAGATTTTCTAAAACGCGTCGATAGATATTTTTGAGGGGTTCAATATCATTAATTGAAACACATTCATTAAGCTTATGGCTAGTAGAATTTATTGGACCAAATTCGACTACCTCTTTACAGATTTGCGAGATGAAGCGACCATCGCTAGTACCACCAGTGGTAGAAAGCTCAGTAACTACCTGAGTTTCAGTTTGAATCGCCTCTTGAAGCGCAAGCGCTAAGGCCCCTTTTGGGGTGAGGAACGGGCTAGCGCCCAGCTTCCAATCGATTGCATAGTCTAGCTTGGCCTCATCCAAAATTGCGCTGACCTTTGCGCGCAGCTCTTCGGGGTTGCTGGCAGATGAAAAGCGAAAATTAAATTCGACGGTCATTTCCCCGGGAATAATGTTGTTTGCACCAGTGCCAGCGTGAATATTCGAAATTTGAAACGTGGTTGGCTGAAAATAGTCGTTACCCTGATCCCATTCGGTGCTGGTTAATTTGGCAATTGCCGCAGCCGCTAAGTGAATGGGGTTAGCGCCGAGGTGAGGGTAGGCAATATGGGCTTGAATGCCTTTGACGCTGAGCTTCCCAGATAAAGAACCCCGCCGACCATTTTTAATCATGTCCCCTAAGCGATTCACTGAGGTGGGCTCACCAATCACACAGTAATCTAAGACTTGACCGCGTTTTTTGAGGCGCTCACACATCACTACCGTGCCATCGTGCGCGGGGCCTTCTTCGTCGCTAGTGAGGAGAAAAGCAATCGTGTCAGCATGATTGGGGTTATTACGCACGTATTCTTCAGTAGCCACGACAAAAGCCGCTAATGAGGTTTTCATATCAGCTGCCCCACGCCCAAAGAGGTAGCCATCGCGCTCACTTGGTGTAAAGGGGTTGCTATCCCATTTGTCTAATGGCCCCGTTGGCACGACGTCGGTATGGCCCGCAAAGACAAAGACTTTTCCAGCTTTGCCTAGCTTGCCTAATTTAATGGCCCATAAATTCGTTACTGAAAATTCTGCCGGACCACTGATCACCGTTTCAATTTCAAAACCGAGCGCTTTTAAACGAGCAGCGATCACTTCCTGACAACCGCCATCAGCTGGCGTAATCGAGTGGCAAGCGATGAGCTCGGCAGTTAAATCGGCGGTGGCTGAATGGGTCGCTAAAGTCATACTTAGTCGCGTAATAACTCATTAATAGCGGTTTTAGCCCGCGTTTGCGCGTCGACTTTTTTAACAATAATGGCCGCATAAAGGCTATATTTGCCATCGCTGGAGGGCAGTGAGCCAGGCACCACAACCGAGCCTGCTGGCACCCGACCGTAATGGACTTCGCCCGTATCACGATCATAAATTTTGGTACTTTGGCCAAGGTATACACCCATGGAGAGAACGCTATTTTCTTCAACGATGACACCCTCAACGATTTCTGAGCGGGCGCCTATAAAACAGTTATCTTCAATTATGACGGGTCCGGCTTGAATGGGCTCGAGTACCCCGCCAATACCAACGCCACCAGAAAGATGGACATTTTTACCAATTTGGGCGCATGAGCCTACGGTGGCCCAGGTATCGACCATCGTGCCTTCATCCACATAGGCGCCAATGTTGACGTAGGAGGGCATGAGAACCACATTTTTGCCAATGAAACAGCCTCGTCTGGCCATTGCAGGGGGGACAACACGATAGCCGCCAGCGGCAAAATCGGCGGCAGTAAAGTTTTCGAACTTGCTGGGCACTTTATCGTAAAACTGGGTATACCCTCCAGCCCCCATTGGCTTGTTATCTTCTAAGCGAAACGAGAGTAAAACGGCCTTTTTAACCCACTGATTGACCTCCCACTGGCCAACACCTTTTTTTTCAGCTACCCGAATATGGCCGGTATTGAGTCCTCCCAGAACCGCGTTTACAGCCTTGCGAATATCGTCTGAAACGTCTTGAATAGACAGGTTGGCACGGTTTTCCCATGCTTGTTCGATGATGCTTTGTGGTGATTGGCTCATGCTTTTTAGTTAACTATCAGATTGTTAAGGGGTTTTGATCCCGAAGGAGGAATTATCATTATATCGGTGGGTTAAAAGTGGGTATCAGTGCCTCTAACTTGCTATCATCTTCCACAGTACAGTTTGTCATTAAATTGCCTTTTTAACCCCTTTTTTCTTTGCAAAGCTTGCCGTGCAACTCAAATCAATCAAACTCTCCGGCTTTAAATCTTTCGTTGACCCAACCCATTTTGAATTGCCTGGTCAATTGATTGGTGTGGTGGGTCCCAATGGTTGTGGCAAGTCCAACATTATTGATGCGGTTCGCTGGGTTTTGGGTGAGTCACGTGCTAGTGAGTTGCGCGGCGAATCGATGCAAGACGTGATTTTTAATGGCTCTGGTTTACGCAAACCAGCGGGTCGCGCTAGTGTGGAATTAATTTTTGATAATGCCGATGGGCGCGCGCAAGGGCAGTGGAGTAGTTTTGGTGAGCTCTCAGTAAAACGGGTATTAACTCGCGATGGGAATTCTAGTTACTATATTAATAATCAAGTGGTGCGCCGCAAAGATGTGCAAGATATCTTTTTGGGTACAGGTATGGGCCCACGAGGTTATGCCATTATTGGTCAGGGCACGATTTCTCGAATTTTAGAATCGAAACCAGAAGAGTTACGGGTTTTTCTAGAAGAGGCTGCGGGTGTATCAAAATATAAAGAGCGGCGCAAAGAGACTGCAGCGCGTTTAGAAGATACCCAAGAAAATTTAGTGCGCGTACAAGATATTTTACGCGAGCTCGATTTGCAACTAACCCGCTTAGAGAACCAGGCCACGGTTGCCGAGCGTCATAATCAATTACAAACCGAAATGAAAGCACAGCAGCAGCTACTCTGGTTTGTGCGCCAAACCGAAGCCGGTAAAGAACAAGAGCGTCATGCCAATTCAATTCGTGATTCGCAGGTGCAATTGGAAGAGCAAACAGCAAAGTTACGGCATGCTGAAACCGAACTAGAAACGATGCGTACCCGGCAGTACGCCTTACAAGATAAAGTCTCTTTAGCCCAAGGGGATTTATACCAAACTAACTCAGATGTAAGCCAAGTTGAGTCGCAAATTAAATACGTACAGGAATCTCGCTTACGCTTACAGCAACAAACGCAAGACCTACAGGCGCAACTACTGCGTTGGACCACGCAAGAAACCGATGCTGCGCAAGCGCAGCGCAGTGCCGAACATGAATTAAGTGCCGCCTCTGAACATGAACAGGTGATGTCGGGTGACTTAGATGATTTGCAGACAGATGCGCCCCTTAAAGAAACTGCGTTTCAAGATGCCACAAAAAGCGTTGATGAACTGCGCGTGGCTTTAGCTACTGTCGATCAGCGCTTGGCGAGTTTAGGTGAACGCATCAAGGCGGTAGCCGAACAAATAGAAGATACAAAAGGCCGCGAAGCGCGTTTAACAACAGAGTTGCAAGGCTTGCGAAAGCCTGATGCAGAAGCCTTAAAAATGGCGCTTGATCGTTATGCAGTTGCAGCGCGTAAGGTGGAAGAGAGCAAAACGCAGGCGGCAGAAACCCAGGCACGTGTTCCCGCTACAGATGCAGCCCGTCAAGCCGCCATGGAAGAAATTCAAACGGCAAATCAAGATCTAGCGCAAACCGAAGCCAAATTAACTGCCTTAACAGCGCTACAAGCCAGTGTGCAAGCCCAGGGAAAAATTGGCCCATGGCTAGAAAGTAAAGGCTTAAAAGAGAGCAAGCGTTTATGGCAAGACATTAAAGTTGAAAAGGGGTGGGAGCCAGCACTGGAATCCGTATTACGCGAACGACTTGCCGCCTTAACCGGCAAAGATGTTAAAGCTGCGCTGATATTAGCTAAAGACGCCCCCCCAAGTCGTTTAGCAATTTTATTGACTGAGGGATTAAATGCCCTGACGCCGAACGTACCAACGGGCTTTACTCCGCTTTTATCGCGGGTTCAAAGTGCAGCTGGTTCGAGCATTCAAATCGTTTTACAAGAATGGTTAGTGAATGTTTTTATTGCCGATAGCTTAGATGATGCTTTACAGCGGCGTGAAAAATTACCGCTTGGCGCAGCCTTCGTTACGGCGCAAGGTCATCTGGTTACCCGCGTTGGTGTGCAACTCTATGCGGCCGATTCGGAGCAGGCAGGAATGTTAGCTCGCGCCCAAGAGATGGAAGGGCTAGAAAAACAATTACGTGCGCAACGCCTCATGCAAAGTGAGTTACAAGGTGCATTAGATCAATGCACTGCAAATTATCAAGCTGCTTTACAAGCTGCTGAGCGCGCTCGACTCAATGCTGAGGAAGCCGTGCAAACAGCCCATGGTTTTGAAGTTGAGCAAATGCAGTTAAGTCAAGCTGAAGAGCAATATACCTTGCGCGCGACACAAATTAACGCTGAACTCGCTGAATTAAGTGGGCAAATTGAGCAAAGCAATTTACAGGCAGAACAAGCCAGAAATGACTTTTCTCAAGCTGAGCAAACGCAATCGAGTACGCAGACGCAATTGACAGCTGCTTACCAACAATGCGAGTTAGCTACGCAGGCCCGTGACCAATTGCGTGAAGCCTTACGTTCCGCTGAAATGGCGGCACAAGAAGCTGCTTTTACAACCCGCTCTTTGCAGCAACGGATTACCGATTTGCAGCGCGACCAAACTACTGCGCGCACCCAAATTATGGAAATTCAGGATAAATTTGCCGCTGCAGAAACCGAGTTAGCAGGTTTAAGCGATGAAGAAGCTCAGGATAAGTTACAAACTTTATTGGTTACACGCAGTGATCGAGAAACTGCCTTAGCAAATGCGCGCACTGAACAAGATGCATTACTACACGAGTTGCGTGAAGCCGATGAAGCGCGCATGTTGGTTGAGCGTACCCTACAACCATTACGCGACAAGGCTACCGACTTACAATTACGTGAGCAAGCGGCACGCCTCAATTATGAGCAATTTGCCACTTTACTATTAGAGGCTGAAGCTGATATCGCGAGTCTTGAAGTTCGCTTTAGTGCCGACTTAAAAGTCAGCAGCTTACAAGGTGATGTGACTCGCCTGAATAATGAAATTCAATCATTGGGGCCTGTCAATATGACCGCGCTTGATGAGCTACATAGTTCGCGTGAGCGTAAATCCTTCCTTGATGCCCAATCGGCTGATTTGAACGAGGCGATGCAAACCCTAACCGATGCAATTGCGAAAATTGATGCTGAAACCCGCGACTTATTACAAGGTACATTTGATCAGGTGAATGCGCACTTTGGCCGTTTATTCCCCGAGCTTTTTGGTGGCGGTCATGCCGAGTTAGTGATGACGGGTGAAGAGATTCTAGATTCTGGCGTGAACGTGATGGCACAACCACCAGGCAAGAAAAATAGTTCAATTCACCTTTTATCGGGCGGAGAAAAAGCCCTCACTGCGATTGCGTTAGTCTTTTCACTTTTCTTGTTAAATCCTGCCCCATTTTGCTTACTGGATGAGGTCGATGCACCCTTAGATGATGCGAATACCTTGCGCTATGCTGAAATGGTTGCCAGAATGTCGACTAAAACCCAATTTGTCTTTATTTCGCATAATAAAATCACCATGGAAATTGCCCACCAACTCATTGGTGTGACGATGCAAGAGCAGGGCGTCTCACGTATTGTGGCAGTCGATATTTCTTCGGCAGTATCGATGGTGGAGCCGGCTTAAATGCCTATCAATGAAATCATTACCAAGGTCGGTCTATCGGACCTGCAATTAGCTTTAGTTGTCATTGGGATTTTTTTATTACTGTTAGTGGTGATTGTCAATTTTAGGCATGCACGTGTTCGCCGTAACGGGAGTGAGACTAGAAGCGCAGGAGAATATGAAGCCAATTTAGGAGCGCCGCAACGGCAAGAACCTTCTCTTGGCGAAAGCGATTCCGCAATGAGCTCACTAGGAGCTCTTGATTTAGCATCTAAGCGTATCAAGATGATCATTGACCCACGCATCGACTGCGTAGTTACCTTGCGTTTTACTGAGCCGATTCAGGCAATGGAAATCTTGACAGAAATTGCCACCTGGCCCCAATTTCGATTTCAATGGGCTGCAGAAGGCCTAAAGGCGAATTGGATTGATAACGATACCTGGGAACAAGTTCAAGCAGGCTCAGCTTACAGTGAACTCCAGTTGGCTATTCAGCTTGCGAACCGACAAGGGCCCATTGAGGTTTTTGAGTTGTCAGATTTTTTCACGCATTGTCAAAATTTAGCAGAAGCTTTAGGTGCACAAATTGATATGCCAGGGGTAAATGCGATGCTAGATAGCGCTAAAGAATTAGATGCCATAGCTGCCCAAACGGATATCCAGCTGAGTATTAATATCCTTTTTGATAGCACTCCCTTAAGCTGGGATGACTTAGTAACTTTGCTGCAAGCAAGAGGCTTTCGTCTGAGCGCGAATGGCCGTGTATTTAAATTCTTTAGTCAGCAGCAATTACTTTTTTTTAGTAGCGAATTAAATCCTACTGAGGCAGTAAGTCAACTTACTTTTTTACTTGAGCTGCCACTGGTGCCAGTTACAGAGCGCCCATTTGAGAAGATGTTAGCGGAAGGTGCAGCAATTGCTGAGGCAAAGCAGGGCCGCTTAGTGGATGACAACGGCATTAATTTAACTGCGATGGCAGTAAATAGCATTCATCATCATATCGATGGTCTTTATGCCGAATTAGAGCGGGGCGGTATTGTTGCTGGTTCTGCTACTGCCCAGCGTTTATTTAGTTAGGTCGAGATTTTGTCGCTGAAGGATCCGGCAAAATTAGCCGAGCGATATCGGTGGCTTCAGCTAGAGTTAGCTCGCCTAGAGCATGCGTACTATGTACTCGATGCCCCTTTGCTTCCCGATAGCGAATACGATCGCCTCTACCGCGAGATGCTTGAGCTCGAGGCGCTATATCCTCAATGGGTTAAACCCGATTCACTCTCCCAGCGGGTTGGTGGTGCGGCTTTAAGCGATTTTCAATCCGTGCAACATGCGGTACCCATGCTTTCCTTAAATAATGCTTTTGAATTAAAGGAGTTGGAAGCTTTTGAGCGGCGCTGTCGTGAAGGCCTGAAGCTTGAGCAGGTTGAATTTGCCGGCGAATTAAAATTTGATGGTTTAGCCATTTCCTTACGTTATGAAAATGGCGTACTGGTTAGGGCTGCAACGCGCGGTGATGGCGCTAACGGTGAAGATGTTACCGCCAATATTCGGACAATTCGCGCTATTCCCTTGCATTTATTGGGAAATTCAATACCGACCGTGCTTGAAGTGCGCGGCGAGGTCTTCATGTACTTGCGTGACTTTGAACGCATGAATCAACTAGCAGCCGAGCAGGGTGAAAAGGAATTTGCCAACCCCCGTAACGCAGCTGCCGGGAGCTTGCGGCAACTTGATTCGAAAATTACTGCGCGTCGTCCACTGTCTTTTTTTGCTTATGGCTTAGGTGAGTTAATACCGAATTCTTGGTTACCAGCAACCCACCGCGAATTACTGGATCGTTATATTGAATTGGGATTACCTGTTTGTCCAGAGCGTCGTTTATTAAACTCAGTACAAGAGATGCTGGCTTTTTATGACGAAGTAGGTGCTAAACGCGCTAGCTTGCCCTATGACATTGATGGGGTAGTTTATAAAGTGAATTCCTTTGCCGAGCAAAATCAATTGGGCTTTGTTTCTAGGGCCCCCCGTTTTGCTTTGGCACATAAATATCCGGCGCAAGAGGCATTGACCACGGTTTTAGGAATTGATGTGCAGGTGGGTCGCACTGGCGCAATTACGCCAGTAGCTCGCTTGGCCCCAGTGGAGGTTGGTGGCGTTACGGTTACTAACGCTACTTTACATAACGAAGATGAGGTACGCCGTAAAGATGTGCGCATTGGCGATACAGTAGTTGTGCGTCGGGCAGGTGACGTAATACCCGAGGTGGTCTCGGTGATACCAGAGCGACGGCCTAAGAAGGCGGCCCAATTTGTGATGCCTAGCCGCTGTCCGGTGTGTAAATCCCATATCGAACGGTTGGCTGATGAAGCAATTGCGCGCTGCAGTGGCGGTTTATTTTGTGGCGCTCAACGCAAGCAAGCTTTACTGCATTTTGCGCAACGTCGGGCAATGGATATCGAGGGATTGGGAGAAAAAATTGTCGATCAACTAGTTGATTTAAATATCGTACGCACTCCAGCCGATCTTTACCGTCTCGGATTGAATGCGGTAGCTAATTTAGAGCGCATGGGTGAAAAGTCGGCTGACAATTTAATTCAGGCAATTGAGCAATCTCGACAAACAAGTTTGGCACGCTTTATTTTTGCCTTAGGCATTCGCCATGTCGGCGAAACTACGGCTAAGGACTTAGCTGCCCACTACGGCAATATGAGCGCCTTGATGGCTGCGTCTGCCGAGGAACTTTTAACCATTCATGATGTTGGCCCAGTTGTAGCCGACTCAATTGCAAGCTTTATGGCTGAAGCACATAATCGCGAAGTCATCGAACAGTTGCTGGCATCCGGTATGCAATTAAGTGTGACTGAAAAGACCTTGAATGCAGCGGTAGCAGGTAAAACCTTTGTTTTGACTGGTACCTTGCCATCCCTTTCACGCGAGGATGCTAAAGCGATGCTGGAAAAAGCCGGCGCGAAGGTTGCTGGTTCCGTTTCGGCGAAGACCAATTTTGTTGTCGCTGGCGCTGATGCTGGTAGCAAATTAGCCAAAGCAGAAGAGCTTGGTATTGCCGTAATTGACGAAGCAGAAATGCTGGCTTTATTGCGCTAAATAATTACATTATTTTACGATACGTAACTAAGCTCTATTAACTTCCCAGCACTTCTAGTAATTCTGTTTCTAATTGAATTTGTAAGCGCGGATTTTTACTGAGCTCACTGGCATTTAATAGTAAGACGTCTTCAACCCGCTCGCCTAGCGTATTGATGCGTGCGGTATGCAGCGAGACGTGGTGTTTAGCCAATACTCTTGATATAGCATAGAGCAAGCCTGCGCGGTCGCTGGCAGTAAATGAGAGCGCATAGTATTGGCCACGTTCATCGGGTTGCATATGCACCCTAGGCTGAATGGGGAAGCTACGCGACTGGCGTGATAAGCGACCCATCGCTGGTGTTGGCAGCGGCGTTGCTTTTTGTAATGCTTCGGTAAGAGCGTATTCGACTAATTGAATTTGATTACGGTAACTATGAGGCTCATCATCGAGTTCACTACTAGCAACTTCAAAGGTATCTAAAGCATAACCATGACGCGTAGTATGAATGCGCGCATCTAAAATGGAAAACCCATTACGTTCAAAGTAGCCACAAATACGCGAGAATAGGTCTGCTTGGTCTGGCATATAAATAGCGACTTGCAAGCCTTCTCCTGCCGGTGATAAGCGTGCAAGCACGATTGGCTTGGTAGTTTCCACTTGAGCCATCAAATGGCGGGATAACCAAGCGATATCTCCGGCCTCTTGGCGTAAGAAAAATGCCACATCCAGTTTTTGCCAGAAGTCTTCATACGCTGAGTCTTGAAAGCCATGTAAACGCAAGTTACGCCGAGCCTCTTCTTGATGCTGAGCTAGTTCGGATGAGGCATCCGGTTTTGCGCCCCCTAAAACCCGCAGGGTAGCGCGATATAAATCTTCCAGTAACTTGGCTTTCCAGCCATTCCACACCTTGGGACTTGTACCGCGTACATCCGCAACGGTTAGTAAGTAGAGCGCAGTGAGATGACGTTCATCACCGATTTTTTTCGCAAAAGCCATAATCACATTTGGATTACTAATGTCTTGTTTTTGCGCTACTTGACTCATATTTAAGTGCTCGGCCACTAGCCAAACCAATAATTCGGTATCTTTTTTATCAAGCCCATGGTCTTTAGCGAATTCACGGACATCACGCTTGCCAAGCAGCGAATGATCGCCCCCACGCCCTTTAGCGATATCGTGAAATAAAGCTGCAATCACAAGTAGCCAGGGCTTTTCGAAGTGGGCAATTAAGCGGCTACATAAAGGGAACTCGTGAGCGTGTTCCACCACCATGAAGCGGCGTACGTTTCTAAGGACCATCAAAATATGTTGATCGACTGTGTATACATGGAACAAATCATGTTGCATTTGTCCGACGATGCGCCGAAAGGGGGGTAGGTAACGGCCTAGCACGCTAGTTTGATTCATCAGCCTAAAGGCATTACTGACGCCATCGGCTTGCTTCAAAATTTCCATAAAAAGTTGGCGATTAAGCGGGTCTTTACGCCAGTGACTATCCATTTTTTTACGCGCGTTATACAGTGCCCGCAAAATTGTGGCCGACAAGCCATTGACCGCGGGGGTTTGCGTGAGCACTAAGAAGGTACGCAGAATTTGCTCGGGGTGTTTTTGATATAAATCGGGGTCTTGAATATCTAATAGACCTTGCCGCTCAATAAAGTTGCCGTTCTCTTCGCCAGCAATGGGATGGATCGTGCGGGATTCTTGGGGAAATAATAAGGCTTCAATATTTTGCAACAAGATGGTGTTGAGCTGGGTAACAGCCTTAGCTACCCAGTAGTAGCGGCGCATGATGGCTTCACTGGCTTGACGGGCCGAGCTCTCTTCAATTCCCATGGACTTCGCTAAACCCGCCTGTAGGTCAAACGCTAAAACATCTTGATGGCGTTTAGCAAGCAAATGTAAATTAGCACGTAAGGTTGCTAGAAAGCGCTTATTACGTTTTAATTCGGTAAGCTCACGCTCGGTAATGAGATTTTTTTGATACAAATCATTAAAACTATTACCCAGTTGGGCGGCCTTACTCACCCATAAGATCGCTTGTAAATCGCGCAGACCACCTGGACTTTCTTTGCAATTGGGTTCTAGCGCATAAGGCGTACCTTGATACTTTTGGTGGCGCTGAGTTTGTTCTAATAATTTAGCTTGAAAGAAAGCCTTGGGATCAAGCGTTGCGGAATACGCAGTTTGGAATGATTTAAACAAACTGCGCGAGCCGCAGATTAAGCGCGCCTCTAGTAGCGAAGTACGCACCGTAATGTCATGCTCTGCTTCGCTGATGCATTCCCCTAGAGTACGTACTGCTGAGCCAATTTCTAGGCCGGAGTCCCAACATTGGGTAATAAAGCGCGCAACTTTTTCATTATCGGCTTGGGAGTCTTGGGTGGAGTCATCAGGCAACAATACCAAGATATCAATATCAGAATAGGGGAAGAGCTCTGCCCGCCCATAACCACCAACTGCAATCAGCGCTAGATGAGTACCCATCGCGCAGTTTTGCCATAACTGTGCCATAGCAAGATCATTAAATTCGGTGAGTTTTTTTGTCAGACGTGCGACATTTTGATCGGCGAGAAATAGTTGGTATTCAGCAGCGCATGAACTACGTAGCTGAGTAATTGCCTGATGGGGAGTGAGTGCAGTCACTGAATTCATGGTGGCAGCAGAACTAATTTGGGGAAGTGCTTACGCAGCGGTAAGCTGGGGACGAAATACTAAGCCCTTAACGCAATCTGGCGGCGGGTTACTGCCTGTCGACCAAGTTAACACTTCAACCCCTTGAGGTGTCACGAGCAGGGTGTGCTCCCATTGCGCCGACAAGCTACGATCTTTGGTTTTTACCGTCCATTGGTCTGGCATTGTGCGAATTTCGCGGCGCCCAGCATTGATCATGGGTTCTATCGTAAAGGTCATACCCGCTTCTAATTGCTCACCCGTTCCCGGACGACCATAGTGCAAAATTTGCGGGTCTTGATGAAATACTTTGCCAATACCATGGCCACAGTACTCCCGAACCACTGAATAACCCGCTTGTTCAGCATGCGTTTGGATTACATGACCAATATCGCCTAAATAGGCTCCTGGCTTCACTTGGGCAATACCGAGCCACATACATTCAAAGGTAACTTGCGTTAACCGTTCGGCTAAAACGGATACTTCGCCAACCATAAACATACGACTCGTGTCACCGTAGTAACCATCGGGGGTGATTACCGTGATATCGAGATTGACAACATCACCAGCTTTTAAAACTTTAGAGCCTGGAATGCCATGGCAAATGACATCATTGACTGAGGTACAGATCGCTGCCGGGAAAGGCGGGTAACCCGGGGGCTGATAATTCAAGGGGGCTGGAATAGTGTGTTGCACGTCCCGCATAAAGGTATGGCAAATTTGGTCCAGTTCCCCAGTGCTTATGCCGGGGCGAATCGCTGGCGCGACGTGATCGAGGACTTCGCTCGCTAGCCGACCCGCCTCACGCATGCCCTGGAGGTCTTTTTCAAGGGTAAAAACACTATTCATGCCTTGATTATCAACGACTTGAGGTTTTTTGGCTGTTTTGCGTCTAGATGATTGATATATAAGCTATAATTTGGTCATCGAAGCAATTCGAAATAGCAGGCTAAGCCTTCCAGGGTAGCGTTTTTTAGCGCAGTCAGGACTTAGCCTTAGACCAAACCCTTAGGAGAATGTTATGTCAGTAACTATGCGTGAAATGCTAGAAGCCGGTTGCCACTTTGGCCACCAAACGCGCTTTTGGTCCCCCAAGATGGCCCCTTATATTTTTGGCCATCGCAACAAAATCCACATTATTAATTTGGAAAAGACTTTGCCGATGTTTCAGGATGCCCTGAAATTTGCAAAGCAAATTGCCGCTAATCGTGGCACGATTTTATTTGTCGGTACGAAGCGTCAGTCACGTGAAGTGATTGCTGAAGAAGCTGCACGCGCTGGCATGCCTTATATCGATAGTCGTTGGTTAGGCGGCACATTAACCAATTTCAAGACCGTTAAAGGTTCGCTCAAGCGTCTAAAAGATATGGCTGTCGCGAAAGAGGCGGGCGATTGGGAGAAGCTCTCAAAGAAAGAGGCGTTAACCAACGATCGTGATCTGGATAAATTACAAAAAGCTTTAGGCGGTATTCAAGATCTGAATGGCGTACCCGACGCAATTTTTGTGGTTGACGTGGGATACCATAAGATTGCAATTACGGAAGCAAAAAAACTGGGTATTCCTGTGATCGCTGTGGTTGATACCAACCATTCCCCTGAAGGTATTGATTACATCATTCCTGGTAATGACGATTCAAGCAAAGCAGTGCTACTTTATGTGCGCGGTATTGCCGATGCCATTTTGGAAGGTAAGGCTAATTCAGTTCAGGAAGTCTTAGATGCGGTTAAAGAAGGCGAAGAAGAGTTTGTTGAAGAAGGGAAGGTAGCGTAATGACAGTAATTACTGCTGCAATGGTTGGCGAATTACGCGCCAAAACTGATGCGCCGATGATGGAATGCAAAAAAGCCTTGACTGAAGCAGTTGGCGATATGGCCAAAGCAGAAGAAATTCTGCGGGTGAAATTAGGTAGCAAAGCCAGTAAAGCCGCCTCACGTGTGACTGCTGAAGGCGTTGTAGCGAGTTACATTGA
>Ga0304729_1000902_pt1 | contig 20441 bp, 18 predicted proteins | sample C_131016_MF_Meta_FD_190475 | JGI IMG/M metagenome (GOLD analysis project Ga0304729, IMG submission 190475) | Freshwater microbial communities from Lake Croche, Canada to study carbon cycling - C_131016_MF_MetaG (v2) (version 2) | ecosystem: Environmental > Aquatic > Freshwater > Lake | place... | reverse complement strand
GGCGTCAGCCTGCCTCAGGATCCGGATCTTGTCCTCTGTGCTGTATCTCTTTCCTTTCATGGTCTTTGGGGTTGGTTGTCCCAAAGACTAACACACCACCTGGCTCAAATCCGCGAGGTCACGTCAGGATGTCGAGCGTTTCTGCGTAGTCGAGCGCCTGTTGCATCCCGGCACCGACAGAGTGGTTGTTGTCCTTGGCCTCGATGACAGCTATGGGGAGGTTCTCCTTATAGTAGAGAAGGTAGTCGGCCTTCTTGGCCTCGCCTCTCCGGACTGTCTTTCCCCGAACGATCACCCGTCCCTTGGTGAAGTAGCTCTCCTCCCTGATCTGAGTCATGAGATCCCACTTGTTTCCATTCACCCCGACAAGGGCCGGGGTGATGAACTTGGAGCGGATGTCCGCTTCGGTGAGTGCTTTCTTGTTCACTGGGTCAAAAGGGAGAAACGAATGTATGACTTGTAGCGTGTCAAACGGTGTCACCGCCACGGGATTCTGTTCTGTTAGAGCAGTTTTTCACCCATCCAGGATAACACCCCTCACAGACACCAAGCGTCCCACCCCTTATTTTTCCCCTCAGGGCGACGGTAATTTGAAACCTGTGATTGGCGGGAACAGGTAGAAATGCCGAAGGCAGCCCCGTCAGGGGCGAGCGGCGTGGGCACGCCCGAGTTCAATGCAGGGTCAGGCGGTCAAGAACCAAGCCTCTGGGATGAGGTGCGGAGAAATTGTCGAAGGCAAGCCCGACGGGTGGCCCGCTTTGTGGGAGCAAAGTGCCATTCAAAAGCTGTAGTGATATTGCCTCGCCGTCTCCCGACGGCCTCGCCCCTTACGGGCTGTACTTTGTACAGGCTACTCCGTGCTTCCCAGCACTCGGCGTTGCAACCGCAGACCAACGCCACTCTGGCCCGAAGGACCTAGCCCTTTCTATCGAAGCAGTAGGGGCAGCTGATCTCACAAACATACCGAGGATCCTTGAGCTCTTCCTCGGTCAATGGCTCGGTGCAGGCGAAGCAGAGCTGACTGTTGGTTTCCTGTAGTGCGGGATCGACTCCCACGCGCTTGTCGAAGACGAAACACTCACCCTGCCAGTGGGCTCCACCGCATTCCTCGAAGTACTTCAGGATGCCTCCCTCGAGCTGGTAGACCTCTCGGAAACCCTCACGCTCCAGGAGTGGTGAGGCCTTTTCGCAGCGAATCCCGCCGGTGCAGAAGCTGACGACGGGAACCTCTTTCATCTCCTCTGGAAGTTGCTTCACGGCCTCAGGAAATTTCCGGAAGTGGCGGATCGGGAGCGTGACGGCTCCGGCGAAGGTGCCGAGCTTCACTTCGTAGGTGTTGCGAGTATCGAGCAGGGTGAACTCCCGTCCCTCATCCAGCCATTGCTTGAGTTCCTTGGCAGAAATCTTCGGTGCGGTGTGACGGGCTGGATTGATCCCCTCGACACCAAAGGCGATGATTTCTTCCTTCAACTTCACGAGCATCCGGTTGAAGGGTTGCGCGTCGCTCTCGCTGCACTTGACCTCAAGCGTCTCGAGGCCAGGAATTGAGCGGAGTGTCTCAAGTAATGACTCCACGGCGGCTGATTCCCCGGCGATGAAGAGATTAATACCCTCGGGGCTGAGCAGAATGCTCCCTTTGAGTTCCAAAGAGAGGCACTCGGCCTTTAACCGCGCGCGCAGTTCTGGAAGCTCGGTCAGCTCCGCAAACTTGTAGGCAGCGATGTTGAGAACAGACATGGAGAAAGGGAAGCCACAGAAATTAATATGGAACTCAGGAACTCACGAATAAGAGATGAGTAGAAGTTGTTTTAAGGCTCTGATTTAGAAGCTCGTATTCATAAGCCCTTTTCGTTCCCGGCCTTTCCTGAGTTTCTGAGTTCCATATTCAAAACCTTTGGGCCTGAATTCAATCTTTCTCAATAGGTGAAGAGATCGGCAACAACATAGGTATTGCCCGTTGCCGTGTTGAGGGCGCGGAGGAGTTTACCCTGAATGTTCTTGGTGAGTCTTCGTCCCTTGCAACCCCGCTGGACCATCTTGTGGGTGATCTGTTCGGTGGAGGCGGCGACCAGATCGTGGGACTTCAGCCCCAGTTCCGCCATGAGGCGGTTCAGGGGCTGTTCGCCGAGATCCCGTTCTAGTTCGTTCTCCAAGATCAGACTGTCTTGATAAGATCAGCCGCTGGGAAACGCACCTTGGTTGCAGAGGCGTATTTGTCCTCCGCGCTACGGTAACCGAGGGCACAGCAGACGACGGAGGCATATCCCTGTTCCTTGAGGCCAAGGATGGCGTCGTATTCCGCGGGTGAGAACCCCTCGATCGCGCAGGTGTCCACGCCGAGCAGGGCTGCCGAAGTCATAAGGTTGCCCAAGGCGATATAGGCCTGGAGCGCTGCCCAATGAGGGATGCGGGCCTCGGCTCCCGGCGAGAGCAGGCTTCCGTACATCATGCCGCGGTATCCCTCGAGCGATTCGCGGGGAATGCCACGCAACTCGACGACGCGGTCCAGGAAACGATCGACTTCGACTTCCGTCATCGCGGTGCGTCCGGCCATGACGACATAGTGGGAGGCATCGACTACCTGGGTCTGGTTCCAGGAATGAGGCTTGAGTTGGGCGCGCACGGCAGGATCCTTCACCACCAAAAAGCGGTAGGGTTGGAGACCGAAGGAGGAGGGTGAAAGAACCAAGGACTCTTCCAGAGTTTTCCAAGTGGACTCGGAGATCTTCTTCGAGGCGTCGAAGGACTTGGTGGCATAGCGCCAGTTGAGGGCGTCGAGGAGTTGGGATTCGGGAATGGTGTGGCTCATAGAATGTCTACTGTTAATGGGTGTTTAGGAAATATTGCATTGCTTTTGCTGGCAATGCGATCAAATGATTAATGGCATTAAGTAAAAACTCAATACCCAAAAATCCCTAACCATCACTCTTATGTCCGAACCCACCATCGCCCAAAAATCCCCGATCCCGGTCACTGTCGAGGCAGGCAAGACCTACTATTGGTGTTCCTGCGGTAAGAGCGCCACGCAGCCCTTCTGCGATGGCTCCCACAAGGGATCTGAATTCTCTCCCACTCCCTACACTGCCGAGATGGATGGACCCGTTTACTTCTGTGGCTGCAAGCACAGCAGCAACGGCCCCCTCTGCGACGGCTCTCATAAGAGCCTCTGAGGAAAAAGGCGCTCGGAAGAGCGCAGGGTGTTTGGACTATTATGCTGTCAGACTGTTAGGTCATCGGCCCGAAGATTTCATGAGAATGAAATCACGAGGGGAATCCCCGATGTTCTCGCCTAGAGGCTCAGAAGCGCTGAGTAGAGAGAGGGAGACTTTGTCCAAAAAGGCCCTTTTAGGGCGCCTCTTAAAATTGCCAACCCAATGTTCATTTGGGTTAGCGGCTCATCAAGGGGTATGGTGGAAGGGGTGGGATTCGAACCCACGGAGGCTTGTGACCTCTCCGGTTTTCAAGACCGGTGCAATAAACCGCTCTACCACCCTTCCGTCTATGAATTGTTTATCTAACGCGATTTTCCCTTGTTTGCGAAGAAAAGAACTAACAAAAACTCCTCTCTGGTTTTGACTCGCTCGCTCCCGCTCGTCTCACCCCTAAAGGGGCTGCCTCTGGCAGTCTTACTTGCTCATAACATTTCGCAGGGTTCAAGACCAGTGCAATAAACCGCTCTACCACCCCTCCAAGTATTAGGAATTGAACGTGATGGGATTGCGGGCCTCAAGTCGAGACTTGAGAGTATTTTCCACCTATTGCCTCGCACCTTCCCAGGGGCTTGATTCAGTCGCAGTTGAGCACCCATAGTACTGAATCCATGTGGAAGCGTTTCATTCAGTTCATCACGGAATCCACATTCCGGGTGCTTGCGGCGATTTTTCCGCCGACTCGGGGCGATCTTCCCAAGGATCCCAAGCTGATCCTAATTTTCAGCACGACAGGGATCGGGGATGCACTTTTTGATACTGCTGCCATTAGAAGTCTGAGACTTGCTTATCCCCAGGCGAGGATCGTCGTCTGCGCCCATCGCAAGAGAATGACGGTTGCCCGTCATACGCCGGACGTGGACGAGGTAATCCCCTATGGCAAATCCCCGTTTCTTTGGATCGGATTGCTTCTGCGATTCCGACGCCAGCAACCCGGCCTAGTGATTCTCTTGCGGAGCAATGAGGAGGTTGTTCCGCTTGCCTATTGCATCAACCGGAAGGCCCTGTTCGGTGGCGAGTGGAGGGCGGGCAATTTTAAGTACTTGCTCTCTCATTCCTTAAGGATGCCTGAAGGAGAACATATTCTCAGGCATGGAACAGTTATTGCCGAGGCCGCAGGGGGAATAAAACAATTGCCCAAGATGGTTTATGCTCCGAAGCCCGAAGAGCTCAGCGGGATCGAGAACAGGTTTCAGCCTTGGGCTCAGAAGCCTTTTCTCATCTTCCAGACGGGAGGGGGAAGGACATTGTCATGGAGGAACTGGCCAGTGGAGTCTTATGTCCGGACCATCCGGTGGCTGGCTGAAGTCAGCGATCTCAAAGTCATCCTGACTGGGGGCAAGGATAATGAGGCCACCGCAGCAGCGATCGAGGAGGCGTGTCCTTGGGTGATCAACCTGTGCAGTAAAACGACATTGGAGGAAACAGCAGCCCTCTTGACTCGCGCCGTCATGCTCGTGAGTACGGACACCGGCGTCATGCATCTGGGAATCGCAGTCGGGTGCCCCACGCTTGCCCTGCTGCATCATTCCAGTCCCGCGAGTGGATTTGGCCCCACGGATTTGAGCGATGGCCATGAGGTGATCGAGCTCCCCCGTTCCGAGTTGAAACCAGGCCAACCCGATCAACTCCATCAACCCCAGCAGCTCCATGGAGAGATGGAGAACATCCGAGATGAGGATGTTCGCGCAGCTATCGGGCGGATCCTGGAACGCAGAGGAGTAAAGATTTCAGAGGCAGTTTGATAGGCTCCTTAGCGCCCGATCTTGCCATGGTTTGGAAATCCGTTATTTTCCAGTTCTTCAGTTTGCGCCGCCGCTTTAGCTCAGTTGGTAGAGCATCTCATTCGTAATGAGAGGGTCGCCGGTTCGAATCCGGCAAGCGGCTCCATCAACTCTGAAAGAGTTTGATGGAGCGCCGGAGTCGAACCGAGGTTCGATCACCATGCCGCGATTAGCGGCAAATCTTTTTGGCGAAAGCCATACTATAGCACCCAGCGAAAGCGGGGACATCCGGCAAGCGGCTCCAGCTTTTAACTCACTCGTATGTGGGTACCTGTGGTAAGCTGATCAACAGATGAAAAAAACTTTCCCACTCCATGTTCCGGGCAAGGAAGACCTGAGGGTTCTGGATGCGATCAAGCTTGAGATCACTAAGTATGTGAAGAGGGAGAGGCGAAAGACATTGCCTCCGGAGTTCGATGTCTGGGATTTTGCATGTAAGGTCGGATCCGAGAGCGGAACCGCCCCAGCAATCCCACTGCCCGAAGTCCCGAAGGCAGTGGAGTCTGTCGCTCTGGCGGGCGTGGAAGAAGTCTATGTGGAGATCATGGCATCTGCCGGAAACCGGGTGAAGAGACCCTCTTTGGCACCCTACCATCGCCGGGAACCGTGAAGATCCTCACCGCGGCTTTCAAGGCGAGTTCTCCCGATCTAGCATCATGCCCGGAATCACTCCTGCCGGAATTCGCGCTGATCGGCCGCTCGAATGTCGGGAAATCGTCGCTCATCAATATGCTGACCCGCTCGCAGGGACTGGCGAAGGTCTCGCAGGTCCCGGGCAAAACACAGCTGATCAATTTCTTCACGATCAACAACACCTGGAACCTGGTTGATCTGCCGGGCTACGGCTACGCGAAGGTGGGCAAGAAGGAACGCGGTAAATTCAGTGCCTTTGTCGCGGACTATCTGCAGCACCGCCCCAATCTCCGCGGGACCTTTGTGCTGATCGATTCCCGGCTCAGCCCCCAGGCTCTGGATCTGGAATTCCTGAATTGGATGGTCGGATGTGGCCTGCCTCTGATCCTGGCCTTTACCAAGACAGACACACTCTCCAAAGGGGCGGTCCAGAAAAACATCGAGACTTTTCTGGTCAGCATGCGCGAAATCACCGACGAGGAGCCGACCTATGTGCTGAGTTCTTCGAAGGATCAGCAGGGCCGTAAGGAAATCCTCAATCTGATCGGTGACGCACTCGCAGAAAAATCAGAAACCTCTGCATGACGCTCGAGGATCTGGGCTGGAACGAGGCCTTCGCGGAAGAGTTCTCCGCATTTGATGAAAAGGGTTGGGAACCGGCCCGTCTGATCCGCGACAACAAGATCACCTACGGCGCCCTGCTGGGAGATGGCCGTGAGCTGGAAGTGGTGATGGGCGGTAAGGTCTACCATGCGGCCACGTCCGACGCGGAGCTGCCGGCTGTCGGGGATTGGGTGGCACTCGAGGTCGGGGACGAGAACAAGGAACATATCATCCGGGCAAGGCTTTCCCGGCAAACCTGCTTCTCCCGGAAAGCATCCGGGAAGCGCATGGAGGAGCAGGTGATCGCCTCCAACATCCAGATCGTCGTCGTGGTTACCGATGCGGGACCCGACTTCAATCTCCGAAGGATGGAACGGTACTTCGCGATCATTGGCCGCAGTCGGGCCAAAGCGGTGGTGCTGGTCAACAAGGCCGACCTTTTTTCCGAAGAGGAGAATCTGGCGGCCGCGGAAGCCATCCGAACCCAAAATCCGGAGGCGGAAGTGCATGTCACCAGCTTAAAGAAAAAGAGCAGCCTCAAGGCGCTGAAGGCTTATCTGAAGCCGGGCGTTTCCATCACGTTTATCGGATCCAGCGGGACGGGAAAATCCTCAGTGATCAATTACCTGCTTGGTGGTGACTACCAGTTTACCGACGAGGTCAACGAAAGCACCGGAAAAGGACGGCACACCACCACGGCCCGCGAACTCATGGTGCTGCGGGGCGGCGGGATCATCATCGATAACCCCGGCATCAAGGAGGTCCACATGTGGACGGATGAGGCGACGCTCCGCGAGCAGTTTGCGGACATCGTGGAGCTGGCCGGAAAATGCCGGTTCGACAACTGCCGGCATGGTCCCCACGCAGGCTGCGCGATCCGTGAGGCGATGGCGGAGGGGAAAATGGAGCTCTCGCGGCTTGAGGGATTTCTCAAGCTGGAAGAGGAAATCGAAAAACTCCGGCTCAGCCGCCAGAAACGCCAGATGACTCTCGAGCGGAGGGAGCGCCAGAACCAACCGAGCAAAGCACGCCGGTACGACGCCATGCGCAACCGTCACTTGGAGGAGTAAACTCTCCTCAAACCCTCTTCACGGCCTTCTGATTCAGCGCGAAAAGAATTTTCCCGGCCATCTCTTTGCTGATGCCCGGAGTCTCGGCCAAAGCCTCGGGTGTTGTCTTCTTGAGCCGGGAGATGCTGCCAAAGCGGGTGATAAGCGCCTTTTTCTTTGCCTCGCTGACACCCGGGACATCATCCAAGGCGCTCTCGGAGATGCGGCGACGAAGGAGTAGCTCGTTGTAGCCGTTGGCAACACGGTGGGCCTCGTCACGGATCCGCTGTAGAAGTTTCAGTGCACCCGAGTCCTTGTCGAGGCGGAGGGGGGCTGATTCCCCAGGCCGGTAGATCTCTTCGAATTCCTTGGCTAGGCCGATCACCGGCTGGTCGTGGAGTCCCAGGGATTGCAGTTCCCGGCAGGCCATGCCGAGTTGGCCCTTGCCGCCATCGACGATGATAAGATCTGGGAGGGGGCTTCCTCCGTTGCTGGCACGGGCCACTCGATCCAGGGCTTCGGCTGGGATTTCTTGCGAGTCGGCCAGCTCGGGGGATGCCTCCACCGCCTCTTTCAGCAGGCGTTTGTAACGTCGGCGGATTACCTCGGCCATGCTGGCGAAGTCGTTCTGCCCCTTGGTCGAGGTGATCCGGTAGCGGCGGTAGCTCTCTCGATCTGGGACACCGTCGCGGAAGCGGACCATCGAGGCGACGATGTGATTGTCGGAGATGTTCGAGATATCGAAGCACTCCATGGTGCGCGGGGGGCGGACAAGACCGAGCGCGTCGCTGAGCTCCGTGACATCCTCTCGGGGGTTAATGCTGTTTGGGAGCGATTTGCGGGTGAAGCGCCGCATCGGCTTGCTGGTCTCGCGGAGATCCTTCAGGAGGTTGCGAAGTGAAGCGGCCTTCTCGAAATCAAGCTTCTCGGCGGCCTTTTCCATTTCCGCTTCCAGAGAGGCGGTCATCTCCCTCGATTTTCCCTCAAGCACCTCGCAGGCCTGATCCACTCTGGACTTGTACTCCTCCCAGGAGATCTTCGCGACGCAGGGGGCCGAGCAGTTTTTGATGACATGGTCGAGGCAATGCTTGAAATCCCGCTCCGTTGGCTCCAGCGGTCGGCAGGAGCGGAGGCCAAACTGCTTCTTGATGGCTTGCAGTGAGGTGCGGAGGGCGCCGGCATTGGCAAAGGGGCCGAAGTAGCGGGCACCATCCTCTTTGCGGAAGCGAACCAGTTCAAATCGAGGAATCGCGTCGGCCATCTGGACGCGGACCATGATGAAGCGCTTGTCATCCCGGAAGCTGATGTTGTACTTCGGGCGCCATTCCTTGATCAGCTTTCCCTCGAAGAGCACCGCCTCAGCATCGCTCTTGACGAGATGCCATTCATAGTCGGTCGTGCTGTCGATCAGGGCCCGAGTCTTCAGATCGACCCGGTTCCGGCTGGATGGGGTGAAGTAGTTGGAGAGACGGCGGCGCAGATCACGGGCCTTCCCGACATAGATGATCTTGGCGAACCGGTCGCGGATCACATAAACGCCGGGCTTGTGAGGCACCTCACGAAGCTTCCTGTGCAATGCAGTGGCCCGTGAGAGAGGGTTAGAGGCAGGGAGATTGTCGACTGTTCCTGACATACGTTTAGCTCAGTCTAATGCGGGGGAAGAGTGCTCGCCAACCTTGACCTCGCAAAAGGCTTGCGGTTTTCTAAATGTTTCACCGTACGACATGATTTCCATCACTATTCCGATCTACAATGAACACGGGGCCATCGAGGCTCTCTTTGCAAAGATCAAGGAGGTGATGGACCGTCTGGGACGCCGCTACGAGGTGATCTTTGTGAATGACGGCAGCACGGATGGCAGTGGAGTGATGCTGGACGGCCTGGCCTCAAGAAATCCGGAAGCCAAGGTGGTTCACTTCAGGCGTAATTTCGGCCAGACGGCCGCGATGATGGCCGGTTTCGACCATGCCTCGGGGGACGTGATCATACCGATGGACGGGGATTACCAGAACGATCCTGAGGATATCCCCAAGATGCTGGCCAAGCTGGAGGAGGGCTATGATGTCTGCTCCGGATGGAGGCGTGACCGCCAGGACAGCGCCATTCAACGCAATCTGCCTAGCATGCTGGCCAATAAGCTCATCTCCGCGCTCTCCGGTGTGAAGCTCCATGACTTCGGATGCTCGCTGAAGGCCTACCGGGCGGAGGTAGTCAAGGATGTCAGGCTCTACGGTGAGATGCACCGCTTCCTGCCGATCTACGCGAAGTGGCATGGAGCCCGCATCACCGAGATCCCGGTCAATCATTTCGCCCGCACCACCGGCAGCTCGAAATACGGCCTCGAGCGCGTCATGAAGGTCATCCTGGATCTGGTCACGGTTAAGTTCCTGGACAAGTACATGATGAAGCCGATGTACCTCTTCGGTCTCTGGGGATGCATTTTCTTTGTTGCCTCGGCTGTGTTCGGGGTTCTGACGCTCTGGATGCGGTACAAAGGATATTACTTCACGGCGACTCCTCTTCCGATGATGACAGTATTCTCCTTCATGACGGGAATTCTCTGTGTCCTGCTGGGCCTGCTGGCCGAGATGATCACCCGCACCTTCCACGAAAGTCAGAACAAATCGATCTACCTGGTAAAGCAGACCAGGAATTTTCCGCAAAGCTGATGTGCGGGATCGCGGGATTCGTCGCCTCCCGTGGCACGGGTAACAGAGAGGTTCTGGAACGAATGACCCGGGCGCTGGCCCATCGTGGGCCTGATGCTGAAGGGTATTTCGTTGATGAGGAATTAAGAATGCATCTCGGACACCGCCGTCTTGCCATTGTCGATCTCTCCGGGGGAGCGCAGCCGATGGCGACCTCAGGTGGTGATCTGGTGATCGTTTTCAACGGTGAGATCTACAATCACCGTGAGCTGAGGACTCAGCTTCAGTCCAAGGGATATTTGTTCCAGAGCGATCATTCCGACACGGAGGTCCTGCTCGAGGGTTACCGTGAGTGGGGTGAGGAGATGTTGGAGCGCCTGAACGGTATGTTCGCCTTTGCCATTTTCGATAAAGTTCACAACAAGCTCTTCATTGCGCGCGATCGCTTTGGCAAAAAACCGATCTACTGGTTTCAAAAAGATGGCGTCTTTGCCTTTGCCTCCGAGTTGACGGCCCTAATGCGTCATCCGTCGTCACCGAGAAACGAGTCAGCCATCGCCCTCAAAAAATACTTCGCCTACGGGTATATCCCGGCACCCCACTCGGTGATCGAAGGGATTGGCAAACTCCCGGGAGGCTGGTGCGGCACGCTCGATCTTGTGAGCGGCCAATGGGTTTCGCGCAAGTGGTGGGAGTTCCGGTTGGAGCCCTCCTCTGCCGATACTACGCAGGCACAATGCGGGGTCTGGGCCGAGGAGTTGCTTGAGAAATTAGATGGGGCCGTCAAGCGACGGCTGATGGCCGATGTCCCGCTCGGGGTTTTTCTCAGCGGAGGGATTGATTCCTCGGCGATCGCGGCTCTGGCCGCCCGACATCTTCCGGCGGGGAGGTTGCGGACATTCAGCGTCGGGTTCACCGACCCGAGTTTCGACGAACTCCCCTACGCCCGCGAGACTGCAGCCTTTATCGGGTCTGTCCATGAATCCGAGATTCTCGATCTTGCACGAGCTAGGGAGCTGATCCCGGGTCTGCTGGCACGACTGGATGAGCCGATGGGGGACGGGTCGCTGTTGCCTACTTGGCTTCTCTGCGGATTCACAAGAAGGCATGTCACCGTGGCTCTCGGCGGGGATGGAGGCGATGAACTCTTTGCCGGCTATGATCCCTATAAGGCGCTTCGTGCCGCTGACCTCTACTCGAGTTTGGTTCCTCGGGCCCTCCATCCGGCGATCCGTATGCTTGCCGCGCGCCTGCCGGTCTCGCATGCCAATATAAGCCTCGACTTCAAGATCAAGCGAATGCTCCGCGGACTCTCCTATGACGAGAGGCTTCGCCTGCCGGTCTGGATGGGCCCCCTGGAGCCGAGGCAAATCGACGAGTACTTCGGAGACCATACGCCACCCGAGGAACTCTTCAGCGAGGCAATCGCGGCATGGGAATCGGCAGGTGAGCATGCCGATCCGGTGGACAGGGCCTCTCAATTCTTCACCCGCCTCTATTTACAGGATGATATTCTCGCCAAGGTGGACCGCGCCAGCATGCTTCATGGGCTCGAGGCCCGTTCTCCATTTCTGGATCTCGAGGTTGTCGATTTCGCCCGTAAGCTCCCACACTCGGTAAAGCTGCGAGGCGGGACGACCAAGTGGATCCTCAAGAAGGCGCTGGAGACTGTTCTTCCAGCCTCGATTCTCTACCGGAAAAAGAAAGGATTCGGCACGCCCCTCGGGCAGTGGTTCCGCGAGGGGGCAGTGGTGCCTGAGATTCCCGGAGGTGCTGCCGGTGGTTTTGTGGAGAGGGCTTTGCGTTCCCACCGGGCGGGTCGCGGCGATGAGAGGCTCTTTCTCTGGTGCCAGCATGTCCTAGGAGAGTGGAGGAATGGCATGGCTGCCCTATGAGAATCCTAATCCTCAACTACGAGCATCCTCCCATCGGGGGTGGAGGCGGCAGACTGGCGGCAAAAGTCGGTGCGGGATTGGTCGCTCGAGGGTATCAAGTCAGAGTGCTGACCTCCGGGATGCATCATCTTCCCCCTGAGTCTGTTGAGCAGGGAATGGAGATCCGTAGGCTCAGAGCCTTTCGCAAGCGTGAGGATACATGCAGTGTGCCGGAGATGGCGGCTTGGGTGGCATTGGCAATTCCCGCTGCCATAGCCGAAGTGCGTCGATGGAAGCCGGATGTGATTCATGCCCACTTCGCCGTTCCAACAGGGGCCGTTGCGTGGGTAGCCAGCAAGTTGACGGGTGTTCCCTATGTTCTCACGGCTCATCTTGGGGATGTGCCGGGAGGTGTGCCCGAGCAGACAGGTAGACTCTTTCGCTGGATTCAACCCTTCACCGTCCCGATCTGGAAAGACGCGGCAGCTACCACAGCAGTCAGCAACTTCGTCGCAAAACTTGCACAAAAGGCTTACGGGATCTTGCCGCAGGTGATCCTGAACGGGATGGAGATTCCCGCTCCACCTACGTTGGAGACCCATGAACCTACACGGCTCCTCATGGTGGGTAGGATGAGCGTTCAGAAGAATCCGCTGACAGCTATTCAGGCCTTAGGACTTCTCAAGGATCTGTCCTGGCTCTGCACGATGATCGGGGATGGTCCTCTGCTTGCCGAGGTGAAGGCTGAGGCTGTTCGCCTAGGAATCTTGGAGAGGATTGATTTCCGGGGATGGGCTTCGGCCGAGGAGGTCAGCGCGGCAATGGGGAATTCTGATATTCTGCTAATCCCATCCCTCTCTGAGGGGCTGCCTATGGTGGCTGTTGAGGCCTTGGCTCACGCACTGGCTATTGTCGGTAGCCGGATCGGAGGCCTTGCGGATGTGGCTCACGAGACCGGAGAGCATGCGAATGCACGGCTTTTCGATCTGGCGCAAGGCGCGGAGGGATTTGCCGCTGCGTTGCAACCTCTTCTTCTGAACTCGGCCGCCTTGATAAAGGCCCGTACTGCCTCTCTGTCGATGGCTGACCGGTTTGATATCAAGCACTCCCTCGATCAGTATCAGCAGTTACTGATCAGTGCGGTGAGTTAAGAGGCTGAATTGATCTCAGATTGAGGGTGTAAATTTCCACCTCCTCGTCCGAGGCAACCAAGGTGCAATGCTCCTTGATGTAGGCATAGGTCTTGGAGGCCCAGTTTTGAAAGCGGGAGGACTCGGTATCGTTCACTTTTCCTGTGCCAATGACGATCACAGCCGGGTGGAAACGCTCTATATTGAGTTTGGCCTGATCAAAGAACTGCTGTGAAGGAAGGGCATTGTCTGCATACAGGTTGTACTCATAGGAGGGTCGGTCGGTCATGAAGTTGACCATCGGGAAATAGGGATAGCAGACGACGTAGTCGCCCGGCTTGGAGTGGCTGAGGATCGTGTCGCGCAGCATCGTGTCGCGTGCAAGTTCCTGCGGATTCAGTTTTACATGGACTCCGTTTAGTGCAGTAAACTCAAGATGCCTCTTCCGAGATGCGGCTATGCTTCCGGCGCCATCTGTCTGCCATCCCTTGATGACATAGAGTCCAAGATCAAGGGCTGCAGGAAGCATGATCAGAACAAGCAGGAGGCGTTTTCCTGACGAGGAGTTCCGCCAAGCTGAGGTCGCAAGCAAGAGTCCGATAACCAGCGTTACCATGAAGGGGACCATGAACTCCGCCAAGTGCACCATGTCGGGTCGCCAGAAGAAGTACTGGGGGAAGAGCACAAGGGCACTGCCCGTGGAGACCAGGAGAATACCTCCGCTTTGCCAACATCCAAGACTGCGTGAAATCCAGGAACCAAGTATGGAGAAAAGTCCCCAAACGATGAAGAGAAGCGCTACAGGGACCGGCAGGTAAATCAAGAGGGCGAAGACCCGGTCTTTGAATTTAGGCGCGTGGAGGATCTCGCTCAGGGGAGGACGTTTCAGGCTGACATCATTGTAGGATACGGAAGAGGAGGCATCGTTCTCCTCATGGGAGGCCGGAGTAGGGGAAGGGGAAGTTTGAGCGGATGGGGATGCGTTACTAATCGCGGAATATGCCTGCGTGACGGCTGGCGCATTCCGTGGTTTTGAGAGCTGATGCGCGAGTTGGCAGGCGCCGTTTCTGATCATGGAAGGCCAGACCCAATACTGTTGCGCAAATTGCGGACCGAATCCGCGTTGGATGGCATCCCGGTAAACCGGTCCCTGGATGGCCAGAAAAGACCCGATAAGAATGAGGATGGCAATCGCCGCACTACCTAGTCGGCGCAAAAACCCAGGCTCCGGTTTGAGAAGATAGAGAAGCGCCGTGAGCATAAAGAGGATGCTTTGAAAGAACCCGAGATCAATTCTGATAAGCCACGCGAGTGAGATGGAAACTCCGGCCGCGATCATCCAGAGCAGTTGGAGCGGTCGAACCAGCCTGTTGTGTGAAGGGATGAGAAAGACCCCGAGAATGGTGAGCATTCCCAGAATGCCGAGCAGTCCCATGTAATTCCTGCCGATGACTCCAGGCATCAGGATCACGAGGAGTCCTGTTCCCAGGGCGATCAGACCCTTCCGCGTCACCAGGCGGATGGTGAGGTAAGTGGTCAGGCCGGATAGGATCCCAAGAAGGAAAAAGTAGGTCCTCAGAATGAGATAGTTCGGCCCGGCCAACTTGAAGAGCCAAGCGATGGGATAAAACCACCCGACATTGTATCCCAGAAATGTGTCCACGATCGGGCGCTCCCCGGCATTCAATCGCTGGGCCACGACTGCGGCAATGCCTTCCTCACTGCTGAGCATCAGGCCGCATCTCCAGTAAAAGGCGTAGTAACAGAGCGCGGCGATCACCAGGAGTGCCACTTCCCATGACGGGGAGTGTGTATCGTAGGTGCCTTGCTTCACATGGCTGCTTCGATCGGTCATCAGGGGATGTTCCGGGAGGTCGGGGTTTCCGAAAAGAGCTTTTTTGACCTAATACCAATCAACATCAGAAATGACACTCTACGGCTGGTTCTTTCGGCGTGTAGCATTGTCGTCATCGCTCTGGTTACCTGGAGGTAGCCATCACTCTTCCTCCGTGCCAGCCACCAAAACTCCTTCGCCGCTATAGTACCATTTCTTCCCGTGATTGGTATCACTACTAAACTTAACGGTTTTATAAGAGAGTCTTTGAGTAAGATTGGGTAAGTGGGTAGAAAATAGGTTCGTCTCATTCTTCTTCATGTCCGCGCACTCCACACCCACGATTCTCGACCGGATTCTTGCAGATGTTCAGGAAGAGATCTCCGATGCGAAGCGCTTGCGCTCCGAGGCTGACCTGCGTGCAATGATCGCCGATGCGCCACCGGTGCGCTCATTTCCGGATGCGTTAGTACAAAACTTCGGACTGATCGCGGAAATCAAGGCCTGCTCTCCCAGTGTGGGAGCCATGAGGCTAGAGAATGTTGCCGAGGCACCAGATGCCTATGAGGAGAGCTCGGTGGTGAGAGCCCTTTCCGTACTCAGCAATAGTCGTCACTTCGGCGGCAACATGGAACGACTGCAGGAGATTCGAGCCAAGGTCTCCAAGCCGGTTCTTAGAAAGGATTTCATGGTCAGCGAATACCAGATCCGTGAGGCCCGTGCTTTCGGCGCCGATGCGATCCTGCTCATGGCCAGTGTGCTCGATGCGCCAAGGCTCAAGGGGTTTCATCAACTGGCCTTGGAGCTCGGTATGGAGGCTCTCTTCGAGGTGCACGATGAGGAGGAGGTGGACGCGCTGCCCAAGAGCGCGCGGATTGTAGGAATCAACAGCCGTCGGTTCAAGGCACCTGTGGAATCCGGAGGATTCGTTGCTAAGGGAGAATCCTCGGAGAAGGACTTCAGTATCCGACTCGACACCTTTGAACTGGTGGATCGCTTACCCGAGAACACGATCCGGATCGCTGAGAGCGGTCTCGATGCCGGGAATATTGCCACGGTGAGTGAGAGATTCCAGGCGGCTCTCGTGGGAACCTCGCTCCTACGCGATCCTGCCGGAATTCGCGCTGCACTCGCCGCCTTTGAGGAATCTCTTTCTGCCTGATTATCTTTATGAACCCCGAAGATTTTTCCATCGATCCCGAGACCCCAGACACGCCGTTCGATGTGTCGCTGCGACCTCCGATGTTCGAGGAGTTCTGCGGGCAGGCAAAGACTATCGAGCGTCTGTTGCTGATGGTCGAAGCGGCCCGTCAGCGGGACGAACCACTCCAGCACATCCTGCTGAGTGGTCCCCCTGGTCTAGGTAAAACGACTCTAGCCTACATCCTGGGTAATGCCATGGAGGCCGAGGTTCGTACCACGAGTGGTCCGACGATCGAGAAGGCTGGCGATCTGGCCGGTCTGCTCACGACGATGCCGCGTGGAGGTGTCCTCTTCATCGACGAAATTCACCGCCTCCAACCTGCCATCGAGGAGTATCTCTATCCCGCGATGGAAGACTTCCGAGTCGATATCATGATCGACCAGGGGCCGAATGCCCGGAGCGTGCGACTCAATCTGGCCCGCTTTACGCTGATCGGGGCCACCACGCGCGCTGGCATGATCAGTTCGCCGCTGCGCTCCCGATTCGGAATGAACTGCCGCCTCGATTACTACGAGGCCGAGGAACTGAGGAAGATCGTCCTGCGCACGGGTGGGCTACTTGGGATGACGATCGACGAAGAGGGAGCTCTGGAGGTTGCCCAGCGCTCGCGGGGCACGCCCCGCATCGCTAATAATCTTCTCCGATGGGTACGGGACTTTGCCCAGGTTCGCGCTGGAGGTTTGGTGAACAAGGATTCCGCTTCCATGGCGCTCGAGATGCTCGACATCGACGCTGAGGGCTTCGACGAGATGGATCTGCGGATCATCGAGGCATTGATCCATAAATTCGGAGGTGGTCCCGTGGGACTCAACTCCCTCGCAGTAGCTGTGGGCGAAGAGTCCGGCACTCTGGAGGATGTCCACGAGCCTTATCTGATCATGCAGGGCTATCTCTCTCGCACTCCGCAAGGACGTGTGGCGATGCCGAAGGCCTATGCAAAGCTTGGCCTTTCAGCACCGAGGAATAAGGCCTCCGAGTCTCAACAGTCTCTTCTGCCGTAGGCGCCAGAAGAGACTGTTGGGCTATTAGGCTGTTGGGTGTGGCGATCAGAATTCTTTGAGCCAATAGTCCAATCTGCCAAAAGCCTAACAGTCCTAATTCTATGAATCACCTCTCCAATTGCAGCTCTCCTTACCTTCTGCAGCATGCGGAGAATCCCGTGGAGTGGTATCCGTGGGGCGAGGAGGCGTTCGCTCGTGCCCGAGAGGAGCAGAAGCCGATATTCCTCTCAATCGGCTACTCCACCTGCCACTGGTGCCACGTGATGGCCCACGAGTCGTTCGAAAATCCAGAGATCGCCGCCCTGATGAACAAGCACTTCATCAACGTGAAACTCGACCGTGAGGAGCGTCCCGATGTCGACCGTCTCTATATGGCCTATGTGCAGGGTCTGACCGGCAGTGGCGGATGGCCGATGAGTGTCTGGCTCACGCCTGAGCTGAAGCCCTTCTTCGGCGGCACCTACTTCCCGCCTGAGAATAGGCATGGCAGGGCCGGATTTCCCTCCGTCCTCTTGCAACTTTCCCAGCTCTGGCAACAGAACCGGGAGAAGATTGATCAGGAGGCGACCCGTTCACTGAAGGCCCTTCAATCCAGCGCTCAGTCGGACGCTGGGACAACGGCTGATCTCGAGGCGCCGCTTGTAAGGGCCACGGAGTATTTTCTGCGGACCTACGATGAGGAATGGGGAGGGTTCGGTTCTGCGCCGAAATTTCCGCGTCCCTCGGTGCTCTACTTTCTGCTCAGACAAGCCTGTTCTGAATCTTCGACTTCCAATCAGGAATTGCTACGCAGTGTTCTCGGCACGCTAGACCGAATGGCTGCGGGTGGAATCCATGATCATCTCGGAGGAGGCTTTCACCGCTACTCGGTCGATAGGGAGTGGCACGTGCCTCATTTCGAGAAAATGCTCTATGATCAGGCTCAACTGGCCATCGCCTATGTGGAGGCCTGGCAAATGACCGGGGAAAAGCGACATGCCGAAGTCGTTCGCGATATCCTTGGCTATGTGCAGAGGGAGATGACATCTCCGGAGGGAGGCTTCTACTCGGCTGAAGATGCAGACAGTCTGATCAAGCAAGGCTCCACAGAGCATGCCGAAGGAGCCTTCTTTGTCTGGACTAAGGAGGAGATCGAGGCGGCACTTCCATCCGAAGAGGCGGCTCTTTTCTCTAAGCATTACGGCGTGAGGCCAGAGGGGAACGTGAATCCCTCAAGCGATCCTCATGGAGAGCTGACTGGGAAGAATGTGCTGATAATCATGGAACAGCAGGGTGTGATTTCTGAGGATGCAGTGGAGGCGCTTAAGCGATCAAAAAAGATTCTCTTGGAAGTTCGATCCCGGCGTCCCCGCCCTCATCTCGATAATAAAATCCTCTGTGCTTGGAATGGTCTGATGATTTCGGCCTTTGCCCGTGCCGGTGCGGCTTTGGGTGAGGTGAAGTATTTCGAGGCTGCCGTGAAGGCGGCTAATTTCATCAAAGCGCATCTCACCGATCCTCACACCGGGGAACTCCGTCGCAGTTGGCGCGGCGGGAAGGTGTTGGAGACCGGGTTTGCCGAGGATTACGCCTTCCTGATCCAGGGATTGCTGGATCTCTACGAGGCGACCTTTGATATCGGATGGCTTCAGTGGGCTGTGGACCTGCAAGGCATCATGGATCGTCTTTTCTGGGACGAAGCGGGGGGGGGCTATTTCAGTAGTGCCGAGGGGGATCCCCATCTACTCGTCCGAATGAAGGAGGACTATGACGGAGCCGAACCCTCTGCGAATTCGGTGTCTGCGCTCAACCTCCTCCGATTCTCGCGTATGCTCGGTGATCCCAATGCTGTAGCTGCGGAGAAAGCTACGCGCATTTTTGCATTCTCCAGCCGTACGCTGGAGGGAATGCCCGCTGCGGTTCCTCAGCTATTGTTGGCGCTCCAATACAGCCACTCCCCGGGGCGACAGGTAGTCATTGCGGGAAAACCAGGAGCATCTGACACGGAGGCTCTCATTGCGTGGGCGAGAAAAGGATTTCATCCCGAGCAAGTCATCCTGCTGGCTGATGGCAGCGAGGGGCAGGCATGGCTATCCGAAAGAATTCCATCTATCGCCGGCATGAAGCCTATTGACGGGAAAGCCGCTCTCTACCGCTGCGAGAATTTCACCTGTTCCGCTCCAATTACGCTGTCGGAGTTGGAAAGTTCAGGGGTCTTGGGTTAGTTTCATTAGCTTTCGACCCTCGACCTTCGTCTCTCTCAACTTTTTAAACTTTCCCACCTTTTACTTTTCACTAGCGCTCATGTTTTCCAGCCTCTCAGACAAACTCCAGCAGACTTTCAAAAGCCTCCGTGGTCACGGACGTCTCTCCGAGACAAACATCTCGGATGCCCTGCGCGAGGTGAGAATGGCATTACTCGATGCCGATGTTCATTTTGCGGTGGCGAAAGAGTTCATAGCCAAGGTCAAGGAGCGTGCCATGGGCGAGGAGGTCCTCAAGAGCATCACCCCCGGTCAGCAGATCGTCAAAATCTTCCAGGACGAGCTGACCGAGTTGCTGGGCGGGGACGCTTCGCCGATCAATTTTGGCAAGCCGACCCGAATCCTAATCGTCGGTCTGAATGGTGCCGGAAAGACCACCTCTTCGGCAAAGCTGGCTCGTCTGCTCAAGAATCCTAGTCTCTTCAGCACGATGAAGGGGGAAACGGCCCGCTCCCCGCTCCTGATCGCCCTCGATCTGGTCCGTCCCGCCGCCATCGACCAACTTGCCACGCTCGGCGAGCAGATCGAGGTCCCTGTCTTTCGTCCCGATCCGTCCGAAAAGGATGTCCTTGCAGCAGCCCGTCGTGCGCAGAGCTGGTGCGAGAGCCAAGGCGGCAACGTGGAGATCTACGACACTGCCGGACGTAGAGAGATCGACGATTCGCTGGTCGAGGAGTTGGTTAGGCTGAAGGAGCTCCTCCGTCCCCAGGAGATCCTGCTGGTCTGCGATGCGGCCACCGGCCAGCAGGCCGTGAGCGTTGCTGAGAAGTTCCATGCGGCACTCGGTCTGACAGGTTTGATTCTGACTAAACTCGATGGCGATGCCCGGGGCGGCGCGGCCCTTTCCCTGAGGTCTGTCACCGGACAGCCGATTAAATTCGCCGGCGTGGGCGAGAAGGTGGAACAATTCGAGCCCTTCTATCCGGACCGCTTGGCCAGTCGGATCTTGGGAATGGGGGATATCGTGAGTCTGGTTGAGAAGGCAGCGGAAGTTGTTGAGGTTGAGGAAATGTCCCGCCTGGAGGCCAAAATGAAGAGTGCCTCCTTCGATTTAGAGGACTTCCTGAGCCAGCTCCGAATGATCCGGCGAATGGGCCCCCTCGAAAATCTGCTTGGCATGATCCCCGGCGCGGCTAATCTCCCTAGTCCCGCAGTGAATGGAAAAGAACTGCAGCGGGTCGAGGCGATCATTCTATCCATGACGCCCGGCGAACGAAAGCGCCCTGATA
>Ga0304729_1000901_pt1 | contig 20485 bp, 24 predicted proteins | sample C_131016_MF_Meta_FD_190475 | JGI IMG/M metagenome (GOLD analysis project Ga0304729, IMG submission 190475) | Freshwater microbial communities from Lake Croche, Canada to study carbon cycling - C_131016_MF_MetaG (v2) (version 2) | ecosystem: Environmental > Aquatic > Freshwater > Lake | place... | reverse complement strand
ATGCCCAGGGCAAACCAGCTGCTAGTCCAGAACAAGCTACAATGTTTTCCTTTGACTACAAAGGCGAATCCGGCAAGGACTATGGCACCGTTGTTATTATGTTTAACGGTGTAGACATGGATGTTTTCTTTGGCGACAATGTTGGTAAAAGTATGGAGCCAGAAGACAAAAAAGGCTGGTTCGACGGGTTTCTATTCCAGTTACGGCAGTTTGCAAAACGCAATGTTCCGGGCACATTTAATTTACAAGACTTAAACAAATTAAAATATAGTATGCAAGGTCAAGCGGCAATTAGTGAAGGATTGTTTGAATCTTGGCAAGGAAAAAAAGATGTATCTTATAACGCAGATGCGACTCAAGCCAGACTGATGATCAAGCATAAACGCAATATTGGCGAAGGCGAAGCTCGTTATCGCAACATACAATCATTGTTCATTGAAACAGCAGATGGAGAAAGATTTAGACTGCCGTTTACAAAATTATCCGCAGGCCGTGCTATGTTAGAACACGTTCGCCAAGGCGGCAAACCTTACGATATTCGTGGTAATCACATTGTTACTATCGTAAATGAAATGAATTTGCTAAGTCGGTTCCGTCGTGCTAACCAAGGAAAAATCTTTGAAGGTGAGACACAACACTTAGTAGAACAAGCAACACACTATTATGAAACATTACAAAACAACTTAAAAAGTTTAAGCACAACTCGCGGCTATTCCAAGTATTTTGAGTCATGGGATCCGGCTGCTCTTACAGACGAAGATGTTATTATTGAAGACTTGCGTCATATGTTTATCGAACAAAATATTGACTCACGCATTGAACAAGCATTGCCTTTATTGGCAAGATTACAAAAGGAAAACGAAATGAAAGAAGCTAACATATTTGAAGATTGGGCTAACCTTATCACTGAAGGCACCTGGGCTGTTCCGGATACCAAAGAAAAACAAGCTCAATTAGTTAGCTTGCTTAGTCAAGAATTACCAGTAGGAGCTGATGCTACTAACGCAACGGAACTACTATATGACTTGTTAGGTGATGACGAATTGTTTGACCGTTTAGAAGAATTAGCCGAACAAGATGCCAACGCAGATGCTCGCGAAGTCATCCTTAATCGCTTGGAAGATTTAAAAAGTAATAGTTCTGTAGCACAAGTAATTGGACAATTAAAAAACCCTGCTCCAGACGCACAAGAGCCAGTTCAAGAAAGTGCCGGTGATGTAATGTTTAAAGATCAAGACAAACTTGACCGCTTAGAAAGATTGCGTGACTTAGCACGTCGCATGGGTAACACAGAAAAAGCCGCAAGACTTGACGCAGAGATTAAAGCTATCCATGCCGCTAATCCAGTAGGAAGTCAGGACCAAGGTCACTTAGAAAAATTTGCTCCAGGGAGAGCTGGCAGAGACGAAGAACATTTACGCAAGTTGGCTAAACAATGGTGCGAAGCTGAAGAAGATTATGACGCACAAGAAGCTGCCGAAGAAGCCCTTGCTAAATTTGGCTATGGCATTAGTGAAATTGAAGACGGATCAGAAGCTGTTCAGTTAGTTCCAACTGGCGAATATATGATGGACTGGAATGACAATGATATTATTGTTTTTAATCCAGAAGATTTAAACGAAGCCAGTCAAGTTTACGATCCTTTTACTAAAAAGATGGTAGCCAGGAAGCCTATTAAAGTAAAAATGGGCGGTGGTTATCGTAAAACTGATCCTACAACAGGCAAAGTTATTGACTCGTCGGATCCAAGTGAGATCGGTAAGCACAAGGACGAGCTAAAAGAAGATGAAGATAATCCAGTAGCTAATGCTATTACACGTCGTATTATGATGCAACGCACAGACTTATTAAAACAATACGGTCCACAATTAGTTACTGCCGCTATTGATAATGTAGCTGACTATGTTGGTGATGTAGAAGAAATTGGTTCAAGCGATGTTAGTGGATGGATTAATCAAGTTGAGCGTATGCTTAAAGAAAATCCACCAGAAGCATTTGCCGAACAGCAAGTAAACAAATTAAACCCAGAATGGAAAGAATACGAACGTCGTGTAACTGAATTAGAGAAAAAAGGGTTATCACGCAGTGACGCACAAGGTGTAGTTGATGCTGAAATGATGCAAAAGAAACCAGTTAACGAACTAAGTATTGATACATTAAAAGACTATATCAAAAAAGCAAGTAGCTCTGGAGAAGAAAATTCTGCCAGCAACTTAGCAAGCCGTGCTGCACATAAATTGGCAACAGGCGACGAAGATGATGGCGAAGCAGATGACCATAAGTCATTTATGCGCAGCAAAGGCATACACAAAGCAGTTGACCGTTTAACACAAGAAGCAAGTGATTCAGTTAAATTAGGACCAGATGGTAAACCTGTAGCATGGAGTCACGAAGGTGACTGGGAAAAGATTCCTACACGCAAAGGCAAGCCAGTAGATCCACGTGGTGAAGTTACTCATATGAGTGATGTAGCACGTCGTAAAGCAGAAGAATTAAAAGAACTAAGCCCAGATACATTAAAAAGCTATGTTGCCCACGCAGTTTCGGACCGTGCTATGCGCAATTTTGACCAAGGTGTAGATATGGGCAAATCAATGAATGACCGTATGCCAAAATTTGATAAAGAAAATCATCGCAAAGATGATCAACGCAGCAGTGGTATTCGTAAAGCTCTTAACCGTTTGGAAGAAAGCGGCATGAGTGAAGTAGATATTCTATTACAAGATATTGCTCGCGATAATGTTGACATTTATGACATTTACGCTAATCCAAAAACAAATATCGAAAAATTTGTTTCAAACCAAATACACGATAAAGTTGAGCAACTTACGATCGACCAAGGTTATCATCCAAAAGATGATATTGAAAAAATGTTACAAATAATCTATGATGATTTGCAAAAAGATTATGGTGTTGACGAAGGATTGGACGGTCGTATTGCTGGCACAGTAGCCGGCGGCGCATTAGGCGGCCCAGTTGGTGGCGTTATTGGCGGTGCTATCGGTGATGAACTTACCGATGAAACAGTAGGCGGCGGCAATTGGTTAGAAGAAACAACAGCACTAACAGGACAGTATGGGCATTCCGGTAAAATGGAACCAGTGGAAGGTGCTGATGAAGATATGATGGCCCGTATCAAATTCTTAGCAGGCATTAGAGAAAACGATACACCGGTAGAAAATCCAGCAGATTCCAATTTAACTGCTATGAAATCTATCAGTTCTATCTTTCTTAGATAAATAAACATACAAAAAGAAATGGCTAACCTAGTTAGTCGTTTTACTTGTAAACACAGACCTAGATGTGTATAATAACTAGGCAAGCAACGTAATTTAATCTAGTAATATAGATAGGCAACACATTTTATACAACTTAGAAAGGCAACTTAAAATGGCATCACTCTCAGAAATCCGTGCTCGTTTATCGGCACAAGAAGGCAAACAAGGTAATCAATCACAAGGTGACTCCGCAATTTATCCATTATGGAATATTGCAGAAGGTACATCTTCAACACTTCGCTTCCTCCCAGATGGCAATACAAAGAATACATTCTTCTGGCAAGAACGAGCAATGATTCGTTTACCATTCAATGGTATCAAAGGCGAATTAGAATCCAAACAAGTACAAGTTCGTGTACCTTGCGTAGAGATGTGGGGCGACACTTGCCCAATCCTTACGGAAGTACGCACTTGGTTCAAAGACAAATCCTTAGAAGAAATGGGTCGCAAGTATTGGAAAAAACGTGACTATATTTTCCAAGGCTTTGTTCGCGAAAACGCATTGACAGACGACAAAGTTCCAGAGAATCCAATCCGCCGTTTTATTATCGGCCCACAAATCTTTACGTTAGTTAAAGGTGCGTTGATGGATCCAGAATTGGAAGAATTGCCAACAGACTATTTGCGTGGCTTAGACTTCCGTATTACTAAAGGCTCCAAAGGTGGCTTTGCTGACTATTCAGGTTCCAAGTGGGCTCGTAAAGAATCAGCATTGTCTGAGGCTGAACAAGCAGCAATTGAGCAGTATAGCTTGTCTGACTTATCGACATTCTTACCTAAGCGTCCAGGCGAAGTTGAACTGAAAGTTATCAAAGAAATGTTTGAAGCTTCAGTAGACGGACAGAGCTATGACGCAGAGCGTTGGGGTCAATACTTCCGCCCAGCAGGTGTATCAGCACCCGCAGGTAGTGTTGCTCCAGCAGCAACTGTAGAAGAAGATGCTCCAGCGGCCAAAGCGGCTCCTGCTCCAGTGTCCAGCTTTGATGAAGAAGATGATGTTCCAGTAGCAAGTGCTCCGGTACAAGCTGCTCCAGCATCTGACAAAGCTCAAGACATTTTAGCAATGATCCGTGCTCGTCAAAAAGCGTAATCACTAAGCCAAAATAATAGCACAAGGGGCAACTCTTGTGCTATAATATCTATTATCAACACAAAGGAGTCAATATGGCCAAGGCTTTTGACGTATCAAAATTTAGACGCGATATCACCAAGTCCATCGATGGGCTTAGTATTGGATTTAACGATCCAACAGATTGGATCAGCACAGGCAATTTTGCCCTAAACTATCTTATTTCTGGCGACTTTAACAAAGGTATCCCATTAGGCAAAGTAACAGTATTTGCTGGCGAGTCCGGAGCAGGTAAATCATATATTTGTTCTGGTAATATTGTTAAAAACGCACAAGATCAAGGCATTTTTGTTATTTTAATCGATTCAGAAAACGCACTTGACGAGAAATGGTTACACGCATTGGGTGTAAATACAGCCGACGATAAACTTCTCAAGCTAAACATGGCTATGATTGATGACGTGGCAAAAACTATTTCAACATTTATGGCAGACTACAAAGCATTACCAGATGGCGAGCGTATGAAAGTGTTATTTGTTATCGACTCGTTAGGTATGTTGCTTACTCCAACTGACATGAATCAGTTTGAAGCAGGCGATTTAAAAGGTGACATGGGCCGTAAACCTAAGGCACTTACCGCATTAGTTCGTAACTGCGTTAATATGTTTGGTAGTTTTAATGTAGGGTTAGTATGTACTAATCATACATACGCAAGTCAAGATATGTTTGATCCGGATGACAAAATCTCTGGTGGTCAAGGATTTATCTATGCTTCAAGTATTGTTGTTGCTATGAAGAAAATGAAGCTCAAAGAAGATGAAGATGGCAACAAAGTAACAGAAGTAAATGGTATTCGTGCTGGATGTAAGATTATGAAAACACGCTATGCTAAACCTTTTGAAGGTGTTCAAGTTAAGATTCCTTATACAACAGGTATGAGCCCATACTCCGGTATGGTGGACTTATCTGAAAAGAAAGGTTTGCTCAAGAAAGACGGCAATCGCTTGATGTATGTTACACTTGATGGCGAAATTATCAAACAGTTCCGCAAGGCTTGGGAAAGTAATGAAGAAGGTTGTTTAGACACAATCATTTCAGAGTTTGGAAAACATCCAGCTGAGCCAATTGAAATAAGTACTGATGATACACAATCGGAGGAATAAAAATGTCAGTTGATTTAGCAAGAGAAATTTATAACGAACTCAAGCGGTATGTTAATTCAGTAGATAAAGATGAAGCGGCAGAAACATTGGTAGCAGTATTAATTGACAATGATATAGATGCTGACGAAATCAAAGCTACATTTAAAAGTGAAACTGAAGTCAAACGAGCTCTTACCAGCTATCTCAAAGATCATCCAGAAGATGACGAAGAGGAAGACGAAGAAGATTTCGAATATGACGATGAAGAGGACGACAACTACTAATGTGGTATAGTCGTGTAACTTCGGATCTAAGCGTAATACCTGATTTTATTGCGCACTACGAATCTGAACTTGATTCAGCTAAACAGGAATGTCGGATAGGTGGTCTTATTGAAAAAAATATCACTACCTTACCCGGCGTTGTTGAACATAGATTTAATCAGCTTCAAGAAATTGAGGCTGTTTTAAATTATCTGAATATACAGTTACGCAAAATTCGTCGCAAATACTTTCAAAAATATTTAGAAGGTTATGCTCGTGCGTTAACCAGTCGCGATGCCGAAAAGTATGTAGACGGCGAAGAAGAAGTTATTGATTTTGAAACACTAATCAACGAATTAGCATTGTTACGCAATCGTTATTTAGGAATTATGAAAGCCATGGAGTCTAAAAACTTTATGTTAGGACATATTGTTAGGTTAAGAGCTGCTGGAATGGAAGATATTCAAGCATAATGTTTAGAAATATAGAAGAATCACACAAGCATAGTTTAGAAACATTAAATCAATTATACAAATACGACGATTTTATGTTGTCTATAGGTACTGTGGCCGATTTAGGATGTGGCTCTAGTCAAGATTTAGAATGGTGGGCATCACGCACTACCAATGATGAACAAGCAGCACCTTTAAATATTAAATGTCAAGGTATTGACATTTTAGAAAACTTGCCTTTAGCATCTAAACATATAAACATGACTTATCAACAAGCTGATTTTGAAGGAGCCTTACATTCTTTTGATAAAGGTTTTGACATACTATGGTGTCACGATGCGTTTCAGTACGCATTAAATCCGATTCAAACTCTTATTAACTGGCGAAAAATTGCTGCGCCTGGAGGAATGTTAGTACTAATAGTTCCACAAACCACCAACATTTATCAAAAAGATTTAGATTTTACTCAGCAAGACGGATGCTATTATCATCATACTATGGTAAGTCTTATCCATATGCTGGCCGTGGCCGGGTGGGATTGTAAAGCAGGATTCTTTAAAAAGAATTTGAATGACAATTGGCTGTATGCTATAGTATATAATAGCGATCAAGAAGCCCGCGACCCTAAAACTACCCGTTGGTATGACTTAGTTGACGCTAAATTATTACCCGAATCCGCCGATAAATCCGTTATGGCTAGAGGATTCTTACATCAAAAAGACTTGGTTTTACCCTGGCTGGACAAGAGCTTAAACTTTATACACCGCTAAAATTGTTGTAAAAATACAACATTTCTTTTGGTTGACAATTAATTCCAATTCAGCTATACTATTAACATAGTAAACAATTAAACAAAGGAAAAGAAAATGGCAATTTATAACGTGACATACACTTGCTACGAAAAAGGTACTTCAAATGTAGTTAGTGAAGGTACTATGCCTATTAACACTAGTTCAGCTTATTTGGCAGAACAAACAGTTATGGCAATGTTTAACGGTACAGAAGTTATTATCCGTTATACAGAAAATGCTTAATTGACAAAAAATTAATTAGGTGTTACAATAGTAACTTAAATTATAAAAGTAGGAGCTAAAAGTATGTCAAAGGTATTAATTAAAAGTGGTGTGTATCGCAATATGCCTGTCAACAATGTTGCGTTTACACTTATTAAAGATTATCAAACGGGAGCCAAAGGAGGCTATGTGACAATAAAATCAGATGGCTTTTTTGGTGAAGAATACGATGAAGTTCGTGTTCGTGTAAGCGGTATCGAAGATATCGAAATTGCGGCTAGCGATATTGCTACAGCAGAACCTGTAATTAAAATTCAACCCGAAGTAGAAACAGATGAAGAAGTAATGAATCGTATTGAACAGCGATTTGAAATTTTACAACAAATGACTCGTGCTACAATCTCTGGTGATGTTCGTGCTATGATTGTAGTTGGCCCTCCGGGTGTAGGTAAGTCATATGGAGTAGAGTTTGAACTTGAGAAATCAGGTATGTTTGATCGTATCTCAGGTAAGAAAATTAAGTATGAAGTAGTTAAAGGTGCTATGACTCCAATTGGACTTTACTGTACATTGTATCGTCACTCTGACGCTAATAACGTCTTAGTATTTGATGACTGTGACTCAGTATTCCAAGATGAATTGGCACTGAACATTCTCAAGGCCGCATTAGATTCAGGTAAGAAACGCAAGATCCACTGGAATTCAGATAGCTCAATGTTACGTCGTGAAGGCGTTCCTGATATGTTTGACTTTAAAGGTGGCGCAATTTTTATTACAAACTTGAAGTTTGATAACATCAAGAGTAAGAAGATGCAAGATCACTTGGAAGCATTACAGTCGCGTTGCCACTTTTTAGATTTAACACTTAACACAATGCGTGATAAGTTTTTGCGTATTAAACAAATCTTCCGTCAGGGCGACTTATTTAAGGATTATGATTTTAGTCCAGAAATTGGCGAAGAAATTTTAGAATTCATGGAAGCTAATCAGACTAAATTGCGTGAGATGTCTTTGCGTATGGCACTTAAACTTGCCGACTTAACCAAAGTTTCCGAAGAAAATTGGAAGGCATTGGCTGTTAGCACTTGTATGAAAAATGTTTAATAAACTAAAAGAACAGGCAGGCATTCAAGATAATCCAGACCAAGAAGGGTTAGACTTGTTTGCCCAGTTAATCATACAAGAATGTGCTGATTTAGCATATACTCATAATATCTTTAGTCATGGTCGAGCCTGGAATTTAGTTATTAAAGACCACTTTGGTCAGCCCATTGTTGATACAGATATACCACTGTATTTAAGAAATTCATAGTACTTGGCAAACTAGGCTAAGTATTTTGGTAGCTCCTGGGCTGTTTTAACAGCTCATTTTATCAGACACCCGTAAAACGGTGTCTGTTTTTTTGCTCTTTGCGTACTAAGTATGCTATAATAAGTGATAATGCGAACCGCTACAATAATAATTAAAGACGAAGTTAACATCAAAATAGAAGGTCTTGAGTTAGACGCCCGTAAAAAACTGGTCAATACTTTCAAGTATGAAATCCCAGGGGCTAGATATTTGCCTGCGGTTAGACTTGGTCGTTGGGATGGCAAAGTAGCGTATTTTCAATTGGGCGGCAGCACTTATACAAACTTACTACCTGAGATTGTTCCTATATTAGAAAGTTTTAACTATGACATCATACTCGATGATCAAAGGGATTATTCTACTAGTTTTACTTTTGAGAGAGTAACCGAAGATACATTTGTTCATCTCAACTGGGGTAAAGGCCATCCTATGGAAGGCCAACCTATTAAACTTCGTGACTATCAAGTGGAGATTGTAAACAACTTTCTAGAAAATCCACAAAGCATACAGGAAGTAGCAACAGGCGCAGGTAAAACTATTATGACCGCGGCACTTAGTCAGCGATGCGAAGTCCACGGCAGAACTATTGTAATTGTTCCTAATAAATCGTTAGTCACGCAAACAGAAAAAGACTATCGAGGACTAGGATTGGATGTGGGAGTTTACTTTGGTGATAGAAAAGAATGGGGTAAGACACATACCATTTGTACTTGGCAATCCTTAAACATCTTACTTAAAAATACTAAAATTGGGTCAGATGTTACTATTCAAGATTTTATCGAAGGCGTTGTTTGTGTCATGGTTGACGAATGTTTTGCTGCTGATAGTAAAGTTTTAACACCTTCGGGATATGTAGCAATCAAAGATATTAAAGCGGGCGATACAGTTATTAATTATTCAGAAGATACAAAAGAATTTAAGACCGACATCGTAGTTAAACAGCATATAAATTTAACCAATTCCTCTAGTGAAAAAATGTACGATTTGGAGTTCGACAATGGAAATAAAATACAAGTTACTGGAAACCATAAATTTTTAACTAACGATGGATGGATACGGGCAGATAGATTGACAAAAAACCACGAAATAATATATACTAGTATAAATACAGTTAACTAAAGCGAAAGTATTTATGAAACAGTCAGCCCAACAAATGATAGATCGATTTAACGCTAAGATGATAGACCATAATCAACTTACCAGAGTTATTGCGTATTCGGGCAACAGTATAACGTTATCGACGGGAGTAACTTTGATTGATAATGATAAAGATAGATTTTGCAGAAGATTATTAAGCACTAAAACTATATTATGGGTTAGTAACATTGATAACTTACTAAACGGGTCAATCACTACTAACGAGATTAAGGCTATGTTATCCTCTATTGGTGGCAACGCAGTTCAGGAAAAATATGGAGATATAATTAAACAAAACCTTAATACTGGTACTCCGTGGAATGCTGGCACCAAAGGACAAAATATAGGCACACTCAGTCCTAGACCGCAATCAGTCAAAGATAAAATTAGTAAAAAAAATTCTGGTTATAGCAACGGTATGTACGGGATCAAAATGTCAGTTGCTGATAAACAAGTAAGATCTGATATTATGAAAAAGAAAATATTAAACGGGGAATTTACCCCGAATAGTAATAACAGAAATACCCACTGGGATTCGACATTCGACAATAAGCCTTACCGATCAAGTTGGGAAGCGTTATACCAATTTATTAATCAATCTGCCGAATATGAAACATTGCGAATCAAATATAATTTACAAGGTATCACAAAAGTCTATATAGTTGACTTTGTGGATCATCAAAACAAAATAGTAGTCGAAGTTAAACCGCGTGAATTATGTGTGGGCGAAAAATTTAACTCAAAAATTATAGCATTGCACGAGTGGGCAAAAATAGCAGGATATACTGTGACTATAGCTGATCAAGATTGGCTACGATTGCAAAATATAGATATTGATTACTCACGATTTGATGACAATACAGCAAGAAAAATTAAAGCATTATATGAAACTAATTAAAAAAACTGAAATAACTAAACCGGCAGAAGTATATAATTTACATATAGAAAACAATCACAACTATGTAGTAGACGGGGCAGTAGTATCAAATTGTCATATGGCAAAAGCCGATGCCCTGAAAAATTTAATGACAACAGTCATGAGTCGTATTCCTATTCGCTGGGGACTTACTGGCACCGTACCTAAAGAACCATATGAGTTTCAAGCACTCAAGGCCAGTTTAGGTCCAGTTATCAATCAATTATCGGCATCAGAATTACAGGACAGAGGTGTATTAGCACAATGTCACGTGAATGTTGTACAGCTAATAGACCACGCAGAATTTGCGAATTATCAAAGTGAATTAAAATTTTTGCTAGAAGATAAAGATAGGCTTGCTGTAATAGCCGCACTTGTAGAAAAAGTTAAAGCAACAGGCAACACGCTAGTGTTAGTGGACCGTGTAGCGGCAGGACACGCACTAGTAGAATTATTAGGCGACCGAGCAGTATTTGTATCGGGCGCAACAAAAGGAACCAAACGTGATGAAGAATATGCAGAAGTTGCTGATGTGGACGATAAAATTATTGTTGCTACCTATGGTGTTGCTGCTGTGGGTATTAATATTCCCCGTATTTTTAATCTTGTGCTGGTGGAGCCTGGTAAATCATTTGTTAGGGTTATCCAATCAATTGGACGAGGCATACGAAAGGCCGAAGACAAAGATCACGTGGAAATTTGGGACGTCACAAGTACCTGCAAATTCGCAAAACGACATTTAACCAAACGCAAAGTATTCTATAGAGAAGCCAACTATCCGTTTACTCAAGAAAAATTGGAATGGAAATAAAGTGGTTGATTTATTCACATCAAGAAAGTATAATAACAGTATGAAGATATTAACGCTAGATAACGAGATGTATGAACTTGATCATTTACCCGAAGAGATAGATGATATGAGATTTGCTATATTAGACAATAGCAATCCGCAAGAGCCAGATTATCATTATATTCCGTTAATCTTTTTAGAAAGTTTTAATGCTCCTGCGTTGGTATTACGCATTGGCGAACACAGAATTCGTATGCCTGTAGACTGGCAATTACTAATTGGCGAACCAGACTTTGGTGATTTAGAAGTTATTCCACTGTCAGCATTAAACGATAGAGGATTCAAAGCATTTCAATTTAATCCATTAAGCAGTTTTAGACCTAGTTTTCTTGATGTAGAAATATTAGATGTGTATCAGGATGTCGCTTGGTTTGCTCCTAAACTTAAAAATGGTCAAATGTTATGCGTACCATTGGGCGATGGAAAAGAACCCGACTGTGTTTATTTTGTTAAAGATATCTCCCGGAACTGTGAAGTGGTTGATTATAACAAGGCATTTTAGTGGACAAGCTACACATTTCAAACGAAATGGCGCAATTTGATAAAAAAAATCGCGACTTTTACGACGAACTCAACGAGGACGAAAAGAAAAAGTTCTCCCCGTTTTTGATGATTCGCTATGGATCTTGTGTACAGGGATCCTCTGATTTACAACATTTTTATCTAATAGCAACTAACGAACGCTTAAACAAAAAGTTCTTTTCTATTCCAGGGTCAGCTGAACGCAATCATAAAAAGCTACAGTGGTTAGTGGCTACTACTGTAAGCCCTGACATAGGTACACAGCGACATAATTGGATTAGCACAAAGAAAAAAGAACCCGGAGCAGGCAGTATTAAAAAGCAATTAATGGAGTTATATCCACATATGAAAGATGACGAGATAGAACTAATGGCTGAACTTAATACTAAAAAAGACATTGATGCTTACTTAAAAGAGCTAGGGCAGGAGACTAAAAAATGATTTGGCCGTTTAAAAAAGAAAAGAAAGAAGTTAAAGTTCCAGAACTTAGTGAAATAATAATTGAAAATAAAAGATACAACCCACAAGCTGATATTACTCCGCAGGAAGTAGCATTGCTGCTACCGGTGTTTATGGCAACTTGGGGACTAAGCAAAAAGGAATGGATTAAAAAACATAATTTATCAAGGCATTTTGTCAAAGTAAATGATGATTGACGCCAACGCCATTGCCAAGTTAGGTACATTTAGCAAAACTGATATGAAGTATACTTGTCAATACTGTAAGAAAGACTTTGTCAAAGAAACTAGTTTGGCAATACATTCTTGCGAGCCACGCAAACGTCGACAAGAAAAAGAAGAAGCAGGTGTTAGATTAGGCTTCCACGCATACATTAAATTTTATGAGTTGACACAAGGCTCCGCTAAATTAAAAACATATGACGATTTTTGTGACAGTCCATACTACAAAGCCTTTGTAAAATTTGGAAGATATTGCGTAAGTATTAAAGCAATTAACCCTGCCCGCTTTACAGAATATGTGTTGAAACAAAATAAAAAAATAGATTATTGGACTAAAGATAGTGTTTACGAAGAATATTTACTATTTTATTTAAAAGTAGAGCGCATGGAAGACGCATTAACTCGCGCTATCGAACACGCAATTACGTGGGGCGAAGAGAAAGAAACACAGTCACAAGATTATTTGCGTTATGGCAATCATAACGCAATCGTATATGCTGTTACTAGTGGGCGCATTAGTCCGTGGGTGTTATATAATTGTGAGTCGGGTCAAAAGTTTTTAGAGGAAATATCATCTGAACACCGAGCAATGATTTGGCCATATATTGATCCAGATGCGTGGCAGAAGAAATTAAAAGAAGATCCTGCTAATAGGATAGAAGCACAAGAATTACTTAAACAGGCTGGATGGTAATGGAAAAAATAATAGTTATATTGCTGGTTTTATTTGGGATCAAACATTTTATATGTGATTTTTGGCTACAGTTTCCTTATATGATCAAAGACAAAGGCACTTATGGAGCTCCTGGAGGTCTAAGTCATGCCAGCATGCACGCAATTGGTACATTGGTTGTATTGTTTATAGCACTACCGTGGAATATTGGAGCCCACTATGCTGCTATTATACTTGCTGTCTTAGATGGTATTGTTCATTATCATATTGATTGGGTAAAAACTAATCTTACCAAAGGATACACTCCTGCCGATAGAGCATTTTGGATATTGTTAGGCGCCGATCAAGGCCTACATTATTTGACTTATATTGGAATTATTGCTATACTAGTATTATTATGAGCGCAGACATTGACTTAGACTTAGCTGATAGAGAGCAAATATTAAAACTGATTAGTGCTGTCCCAGCACGACAACATCATCAAGGGCAAGTTCGCAAACATAACTCAGGAGTGTACATCACCGATATTCCATATGATCCTGTAAATCAGTGTGCGGCAATAGACTATGAAGAAGCAGAACGGCGTGGTTATTTTAAAATTGACTTGTTGAATATGTCAGTATATCAACTCATAAAATCTCCCGAACAATATAAAGAAATGTTAGCAAAAGAACCACCGTGGGAAAGACTATGGACTGACCCCAAATGGGCCAAACAGTTAGTACATATTGGTAACTATACAGACTTACTAGCTAAAATGAAACCAGATAGTATTCCAAGAATGGCGGCTTTCATCGCTATTATTCGTCCGGGCAAAGCGCATTTACAAAATCAGCCGTGGGCAGAAGTGTTTAAAACTGTATGGGACGGAGACGATAGTAAAGGGTTTGTATTTAAGAAAAGTCATTCAATATCTTACAGCGCCTTGGTAGCGTTGCACATGAATTTACTCCATACGCCTAACTAAAGTAATAGATTTTCTCTTGCTTTTCTTGCGGGCCATATCGGATAAACTACAAACTGGGCCATGTAAAATTTCGAGATCTTTGTTGATAAAAGTACGAAGTGTTATTTTAAATGGATCCCAATCTTGCTTTAAAAAGATATTAATAGGTATGGATCTATTGCTTTCCCACCACCAAATATTGGCTAATTCCAGGAATTGTTTCTTATTGTCTAAGTTGTTAATACAGCCAAAATCGTAAATAGTTGTGATAATATCATCGCGATTTTGTATGATTCCTACATATTCTTGGGCGGCGTAAACACACAGCGTTATAAACGGGTATTTGTCAGTGAGTTTAGTAAAAATTTCTTCGTTCATTTATGTGGTGTGTTTGCAAGGGATATTTATGTTCCAAAAACTTATAGTAAAATATCGCTAAATAGTTGTATGAATAAATCTTGTAGCTCATGCGGAATATCAAAATCTTTAAGCGATTTTGTAAAAGGAAAAAATCAATGTAAATCCTGTAAAAGTGCATATAGGAAAGCATATTACGAAAAAAATAAAGAACAAGAGAATATTAAGTGCTGGATAAGAGCAAACCCTGGCAAAGACATTAGCGAAAAAGCTCAATATAAATCTTACGATAAATCCGGCACCCCTTGGCAGAAACGAAACATTGTTGAATATCGAGAATATCAACGCAATTATCAGGCAAACAAATTAAAAACAGATCCGTTATTCGCTTTAAAGAAAAGAGTTAGGCAGAATATTCGACGGGCCATCAATGCTGGCAAATTATCGAAAAAAACAAAAACTATCGAAATATTAGGATGTTCTTTTGATAATTTTTATACACATATAGAAAAACAGTTTAATAGCGGGATGTCGTGGGAAAATATGAATTTATGGGAAATTGACCATATTATTCCGTTATCTTGGGCTAAATCTGAAAAAGAGATTTTAATACTAAGTCGTTATTCCAATCTGCAACCCCTGTGGCAAATTGATAACCGTACCAAATCAAACAGATATGCTAGTTAGCTACCGAGTAAAAATGCATAAATATTTGTATGTATTCCACAGAAGTCTTTCTATACCAGCAACGAACTCAAGTCCTTTTGTTAGACTCAAGCGGGCAATACTTTTCTATGAGGTACAATCCTGTGTATTCTAAACGCCTAACTTTAAATCTTGGAGTCGACAATGTATTATTGTTTTCCTTTGTCAATCAGGACGAAAAGCCTGTAAATGTCAACGGCTGTACTTTTACCTTTCGCTTAACAAATACCGAAGGAACTTCTTTATTGCTTACTGAGCCAATGACTATTCTTAATGCGGCTACAGGTCAAGTCAAAGTTACTATTCCAGCTGAAGATACATGGGAATTAATTGCCCAGCCAGCCAGTTATTCTATTACTGTACAAAGCGGTAATCTTAATCAAGCAGTATTTACAAATGCCCAGTCTGGAGCCCGTGCTCCAATTGATATTGTAAACTCAGTATTGCCACAATTTATACCTTCTAGACCTTTGACAATTCCTACCACAGCATTGTCCTCACAGGTTAGTTTTGACGGAGCAGGATACGAAAATTTCCCAGGTTGGGCCGGTAGTTGGTATGCAGGCGGCACCGGAAGTTGGTATTGGAATTCATTGGCCAATACTGAATTTTATACAAGTTTTATCGAGCCTAAAAATTATATCACAACAGTACAAATGGATTTAGTTGGATATACAGGAACCATTAAAGGCCAGTGGGCACAAAATTATCAAAGTATTTGGTATAATATTACCGAGTCGACAACTTATTATAACGAAACAAAAACTATTTACATGAACATTGAAGGATGGTATCCGATACTTCGGTTAGGATTTAATAACTCACTTTTTGCTACACCAAACCAACCAGGAATTCCTGCTAGTGCTTATGCTACTTGTGAGAATGGTGTAGTCACTTCTATTGAAATTCAAAATGGCGGTTCTGGATACTTAGCACCTCCTAAGATAGATATTTTAGGCAATGGCGCTGGAGCAGAAGCCGAAGCAATTATGTCGGATACTTGGGGGCCAGACGAATACGGACCTGAAGGTGTTGGGTATGGAACGATTGTTGCCATAAATGTAATCAACGGCGGTTCTGGATATTGGCCAATTGCGTTAGGCCAAATCAATCCACAAGCATATCCAGTGCCACCACAGAACCAAGGCGCCCTAGTACTCATTTCAACTGGTTTTATTACCAATTTAATGTACCGTTAATAGTTGATTTCAACCAAATTTCATGTTATAATTAAGCATGATTGATGTAATCTCCTTTTTACCCGCAAAGCGAAAACAAACAAGTTCCGGTTGGATATCCTTCAATGCGCCTTGTTGTATTCATCGGGGCGACACACAAGATAAAAGACAGCGTGGTGGAATTAAAATAAATCCAGAAGGTTGGTCATATCATTGTTTTAATTGTCAGTATACAACTTCATTTACATTAGGTCGTGCGTTAACATACAAAGCTCGCAAATTGCTTGAGTGGTTAAATGTAGATACCATGACTATCGAGCATATAAATTTAGAAAGTTTGCGCCATCGCAGCATACATGGTATGTTAGAAGATCAAGCTAAACTAATTAAAAAAATTGAAATTGAATTTGAAGAAAAGGATTTACCAGCAGGGTTGGAATTACTGGATAAGGATAAGCATAAAGAACAATGGGCTTATCTTAAATCTAGAGCAGTTGATCCTACTAAGTATCCGTACATGGTGGATAGTGGTAAAGCTATACGCCCTAGGGTGGTAATACCTTTTACGCATAACCACCAAATTGTAGGCAATACTAGCAGGTTTTTAGACAATCGTGTACCCAAGTATTTGAATGATATGCAACCAGGATATGTATTTGGACAAGATTTACAACACGCAGATTGGCAGTATATAATTGTAGTTGAAGGAATTTTTGACGCATTATCTGTGGATGGCATGGCAGTTATGCACAATGATATAAATGCCGCACAAGCACAGCTAATTAAAAATTTACAGCGCGATGTTATTGTAGTTCCAGATCAAGACGAAGCTGGATTGAAATTGATAGCCCGTGCTATAGAATTAGGATGGGCAGTTAGTATTCCAATCTGGCCAGCAGGAATTAAAGATATCAATGATGCGGTAGTAAAATTAGGCAGAGTTGCAACTTTGCTAATTATATTACAGTCTAAAGAAACTAGTAAAATTAAAATTGAAATAAGGAAAATGCAACTTGCTAAACGATTACGGGATTGAAGTCCAAAAACTATTCTTAGAAATGATGCTACACGACGCCGAATCTTTTGTTCGTGTTCAAAATATTTATAATCCGGAAAACTTTGACCGTAATGTTAGGTCCGCGGCAGAGTTTATCAAAAAACACTATGAAGATCATGGTACACTTCCGGTATTACAACAAATTAATGCGGCCACAGGATCCAAACTTAATGAACTGCCAGAACTGCCAGACGGCAACTTAAATTGGTTTATGGAAGAATTTGAGAGTTTTACTAAACGCCAGGAATTAGAAAGAGCAATTTTAAAATCAGCAGACTTATTGGAAAAGGGTGATTTTGCTCCAGTAGAAAAATTAATTAAAGATGCGGTACAAATTAGTTTACAAAAAGACATGGGCACAGATTACTTTGCTGATCCCAGAGGTCGTAATGACAAATATTTTAATTCAGGCGGGCAAGTAAGTACAGGTTGGCCTAGTCTGGATAAGATTTTATATGGTGGATTTAGTCGCGGAGAACTTAATATCTTTGCTGGCGGATCTGGCTCGGGTAAATCTTTAGTTATGATGAATATTGCCTTAGGATGGTTGGAACAAGGATTGAGTGGTGTTTATGTTAGTTTAGAACTTAGTGAAGAACTCGTGGGCTTGCGTACTGATGCGATGCTATCTAATATGTCAACTAAAGAAATTCGCAAAGATTTAGAAACAGCAGAATTAAAGATTAAAATGTTTGGCAAAAAAGCTGGGCAATATCGAGTAAAATCATTACCAGCTCAAAGTAATATTAATGATGTTCGCGCATATTTAAAAGAAGTACAAGTACAAACAGGAATTAAAGTTGATTTTATTATGGTTGATTACTTGGACTTGTTAATGCCAGCTAGTGTTAAAGTTAATCCCAATGATCAGTTTATTAAAGACAAATATGTAGCGGAAGAATTGCGTAACTTGGCGCAAGAACTGGGAGTATTATTGGTGACAGCATCGCAATTAAATCGCGGAGCAGTTGAAGAAATTGAATTTGACCACAGTCATATTGCTGGCGGTATTAGTAAAATTAATACCGCAGATAATGTGTTTGGTATCTTTACAAGTCGTGCTATGAAAGAGCGTGGGCGTTATCAGTTACAATGTATGAAAACTCGTACAAGTAATGGAACTGGGCAAAAAGTTGAATTAGAATATAACATCGAAACTATGCGCATTACGGATTTACCCGAAGAAACCAGCCCAGTAAATTCGTTTAAAAAACCTAACATTTATGATAGTATTAAAACACAAAGTAAAGTAATTAATGTTGGATCTACAGACGAAGACATGGGCGAAACAAGCAAAATTACTGCGGATGTACAAAGTAGCAAATTAAAGGCATTATTAGGGCAAATTAAACAGAATTAATTCCAGACAACATACAATGAATTGTAATAAATAATAAAAAGGTTCTGGCAATTATGCAAAAGAAAACCCGTAGTTTATTAGAAGAATTAGATAGCTTATACACCGAGTATGACAACCGTCATATTATCGAAAATCGCGCCACCAATATTATCGATAGTGCTATACGTTTGTTAGAGCAAATCGACTCTACCTATAGTCCAGAGCAAGCAGAGAACCTTACACGCAAATTGATTAACGCTATTAAACTTCGCGACCCAGGCAAGTTTACTCGCACCGTAAGGAAAACTGATGCAAATTCATGAACTAACTAAACTTCAGCGTACCGACGAAGGATTACTTGATGGTGTCAAGTCTGCTATTCAAACAGTGAAAACTGGCGCATCCACTGGCGGACTCAAAGGTGTAGGCAAGGCTTTAGTAAGCCCACAAGCATATCAACAAGCACAAAATCAAGTTTATAAAAATAAAGCAGATAAAAATTTATCTGCCATACAAGCTAGAATGAACGCTGGCAAAAAGCCAGGTGACGAAGGGTATTGGATTGCTCCCGGGCAAAAAGGATACGATGCACAACAAGCGGCTAAACAATTAGCAAAAAATCCTAAAGCATCACAAAAAGTTAATCAGTATACAGTAGCATTTCAAAATACATTTGGCCCAGATATACAATATCAAACAAATCCAGATGCTGCTGAAAAAGTCGCACCGGTTGAACCAGTTAAATCTAATGGGTATAATACGCAAACGCAACAAAATATCTCAGCACAAAATAAACAAATGAGCCCATTGTCAGGAATTAAAGAAGCACCCGAATATACATCGCCGGGCGGCATTGTAATTCCTGGCGGTGCCAAGACAGCCGGATCAAGCGACCATTTACCATTATCAAAATTTAGTCAATGGGCAGACGCAAAAATACCTGAGTTAAAAGGCGCAGAACAAGATCCAGATTTAAAACCTGATGTAGATGCTATTGAAAAATCCACTGATGTAAAACAAGCCGCGCCGCTATTCAAAAAATTATTAACAAAGGCATTTTCTTCAGGTGGGCAAGGTGATACGCCTAGTACCGCAGGTACTCGTAATGGAAAAGGTATGCCAGCCGCTGACTTTATTGGCTTAATAAAACAACATGGTGTTGACGCAATGGTTAAGCAATTACAAAATGATCCTCCGTCTCGTCTCTCCGGCTCAGATACATTGGATAATTTCCTGAAAGCTGAAAGATTATTAGCAGAAGAATTAAAAGCATTTAAGGCAGGCAAATAATGGGCGGCAACGTATTTAAAACTGGCGAGAAGCAAGCCGCTACTCAGCGCATCAATCAAATAGATGTTAAGCCTACACTAGACTGGCTTGAGCAAATGCTTGATATTGATTTACAAAATAATACATTAGGTAGTACCGGTCGCAAACCTACTTCTGGCGACTTAGATGTTGCTGTTGATATTAATGAAATTACTCCAGAGCAATTAACCGCAGAACTAGTTCAATGGTGTAATAGTCACAAATTAAAACCCCAGGATTATATTAAAA
>Ga0304729_1000900_pt1 | contig 20486 bp, 32 predicted proteins | sample C_131016_MF_Meta_FD_190475 | JGI IMG/M metagenome (GOLD analysis project Ga0304729, IMG submission 190475) | Freshwater microbial communities from Lake Croche, Canada to study carbon cycling - C_131016_MF_MetaG (v2) (version 2) | ecosystem: Environmental > Aquatic > Freshwater > Lake | place... | reverse complement strand
CAGATACTACCACCCATTTCTCTGAGACACTTCCATGCAGCAGCAGGTTCTTTGAAGCGTTTCTTCTTTACAATACCATCCACAGTATAGGTTACAGTATATGGAATTGAACGGTTAATATTGCGTGCTCTCATTGTTCCAAATACCTATCTGCTTCGTAAAATTGTTTGAATGATGCTACGACTTTATCTTGGTTATTATATACAACCCAGAGTTTCCAATGCTTATTAAATTTAATATACATTATAATCTTACCTCACGCTTACCTGATACGGTTATCTTATTGAATATACCAACCATTGCTATTAGTATACTAACTGTTGCTATGTAATTTACAAGTATCATATATTACACTCCAGAGATAAGGTTATTAAAGAACTGTTGATCCTTTTCCATATACTCTCCATTATACCACTTGTTAATATGCTTAGTGGTAGTATTAGACCACTTCTTGCCAGTCTTATACCATCCAGAAGGTATATGATTATTCAAATTAGATACAAAACAAGCTACTGGAGTATTATATGAGAACAGTATAACACAACCTTGCAGAGTTAATTCAGTTTCATTAGTACCAAGTTTCTTAATATTCATATTATGCTCTCACTTTATAGTATACTGATTCAGAAGTCAGCATTCCCCAAGTATCAGAGCACAGCGCTACTCTTTTAGATGGTGCTGTGGCACTAAAGGTTCTATACTTGCCGAGATTCATCGGCTTAGTATTGCGATTATTCTTAGCGGGTTTGCATACTGTCACTTTATGCGACAATTCAAACTCGGCAACAGCAAGAGATAATTCAAGGTGCATCCGGGCACGTTTCTCACTAACATTGTTCACACTATTCATCATTTATTCACTCCAGTTATCATTGACTATGGGTATATGATATCACATTTTCAGAGAATGTCAAGACTTTTTTGAGTGTGATTTAGGAAACAGTGTGTCAATGGAGAGTGAACAATGGAATTAAAGGGTGGATCTGGCTGCTCTGGTATGCATAGTCTAACACATTCCGATTCGGTTGTCAAGCATTATCGTGCGAAAAATAGTGGTTGACAGTGTGTTCCGACTGTGTTAAAATGGAGTGTGTAGAGTGTGTAAGAAAATTGCTGTGGTGCCCAAACTCTTTTTCCCTAAAATTTAATTTCTTGGCCATCCACAGAGAATTTCGAATTTTGCCTCAAAGTGGACCACAAAAATTTTTCCAGTGGCTCCTCAGAGAATTTCAGAAAGCCACAATGGTTACTTCTTCAATCGGTAATTGTAACTATAACTAAACAGACTTAGATACGATCTACGTCTCTGTATAGTTTGGAACCACACGATAGTATGTTCATTGATCCTCGTAGGTCTCCATGCGAACCAGTCAAACCATACATTCTCATACTTTTTCTTTTCTTCGACTTTTTTAGCCCATTTAGATTTTCGATTAATAATCATTCTTTCATACTCTTAAAGTTAACCGCGGCGGTGTTTTAACCATTCTTTTATTGTGTTATAAAATGGATTGTCTGGGAAGATAGATGTGTCAATATTATTGAAATTACCGTTGATTTCGTTTTTATTGAAGGTCTTATCACCCGAGTAATGACAAATATAATGTGAGTCTTCGAAATTGTTTGCAGGTGGAATATAACAACAATCCTTGGCAATCATTTGTATTTTATGCCGTTCACACGCAGCATTAAATGAATACATACCCGCCCACCAACGAATTAACTCATCGTCTTGTTGGTTAAAAATCTCTAGATGAATGGAGATCCAATCGGCGAGTAATTTACGAAACGTTTTGACCTTAGCCACCAAAGGAACAAATCCACCATTATAGTATTTTCCATCGTTTAGAAAATAAGGTTCGATGATATCTTTGTGATCAGTCAAGCTTTTCATATGCCAATCTTCATATAGATCACACACAATTACTTCGTTATCACCGATTTCATATTCCGGATATGGTTTAAGATGAAACATATCACAGTCGAGAACTTCGATGATTTCTTCATCATCAAATCTATCGATGACTTGTTTTAATCCTACCTGTATGTTAATTGTACTTAATCCACGTTCTGCTTTCTCTAAACTTAGATAATCGCCGAAATTGATTCCTGTTTGTTTGGGTATCGATATGTTCCAGTTAGTGTCCTTAATTGGACCACTACTGCAATCTTTGTCCATGATAACAACAAGCGCTTTCTGATTTGCGCGATCACCATAGATGGATTGATGCGCGAACCAGAATAACTCTACTTGCCATTTGAAGTAGTCTCTATTGTCTGCTACGAGTATACTGATCATGAATTATTTGTATCCTCTTGGAGTTGGCAATGGGAGTGGTGGATAATTATCTGATTGTGGTGCAGAATTACTTCTCGAATTATATGGAGATGTTTCGATGTTGGGTTTAAATGCACCGTAAAAGAATGCAAGACACATGAAGTATGCAACAATGTACATGAATGCAGTTCTGCGGTACCATGAAAGAAATGAGGCGAAGGTCATTCCAAGGATAAACGAGAACAGATTCAGAGTACTCGGAGATATATCAAATAGATTTGAGAACATGCTTTAGGAAACGCTTCAGGAGGCTCTTAGAAGATACATTAATTATTTATATATAAGCTAGTATAACACATTAGATTTGAATTGTCAACAATAAAGGAAACATCTATGATTGCTGCTCGGTTGTGGAGTACAGGAATGATTAATCAATTAATGAGTTTAGAAATTGCTGTTGGTCTAAGCACTTTGTTGAATAAACCTGTTAGATTATATAATTTATGGGATCAATATGACCCTATAGGTGTTTCGAGTCCAGTATTTTATCGATATAGAAATAGACTTCCCGAATTAATTGGAACTGATAGGGTTAATCGTATTCATCAGATACTTGATTGGGATAATGAAAATTGGATTTTAGAAGATAAAAACATTAATGAAGATATCTATGATTATCAAACTGTATGTTTATTCCAAAAACATTATGTGAATTGTCAACCATCGATGCATGGGAATGAAGATGAGTTTAGAAATGGCCATGGATTGTTGGAACTTGATCCTTCAGTGAATTATAATTTCATTAATATGATTTCATTCTATTGTAGATTCTTTTTCAATCGTACTTCAAACATCGACCATTCATTAAAAAAGATACAATGGAAACAACCATATGTTGATCTTGCTAATGACATTGCAAGAGATTTAGGAACATTTGCAGCATTACATTTACGCGACACAGACAATCACAGAACTATAAGGATTCAGAAAGATCATTTCGAATCGGGCATCAATAAAATATCCGAACATGGTCTTCCAATTGTACTTGCAACTGATAATCCTGGAGATGACAAAGTTACAAGTTACTCTAACAGATTCACACTTATGGAAGATATTATTCGGGAAGGGTGGGCGCAGAGATTTAGAGAATTGCCTTATCATGATGAAGTTGTGATGGGTTTAATTACAAATCTGGTATTATCACATGCTTCGGAATTCATAGGAACACCAGGTAGTACATTTACAGCCTACATACATCGACAGCAACACCATCGAGGCAGATGCACTTGGAGTTTCTTCGATGGTGATATCTCATCAGATCATAATTCATTGAATAATACGTCAACAAGATCACCAGGAAAGTACAGCTGGGTAGAATATCCCACCCAACCCACTTGGTGGAGAGAATGGCCCGAATGTGGGTGGATTTCATAATGCAACAATACCAACTAATTGCGAGATGGTTGAAAGGACATATTCCAGGAAAAATATTGCCTTGGCAAATAGATCTCGACACCACAAATATTTGTAATCAAGCTTGTTATTACTGTAATACAGAATTGTTCAGGAAAGATAATCCGGTCTTTCAACCTGTCGAGAAGTATATCCAGTTGATAGAAGATATCTATAATTGGCGTTCATATGATCCTACTGTAATTGGAACAACAAGCAATGTAATTTTTTCTGGCGGAGGGGAACCAACACTTCTTCCTGGATACGAACAAATAATAGAGACAGCAATTGATAAAGGATTTTGCTGTGCAATGAATACTAACGGAACAAAATTGGACAAATTGTTACGGATTCCATTCGACAAAATAAAAAGAATGGCATATATTGGATTAGACATAGACAGTGGAAATCCAGAGACATATGAGATAATTCGTCGAAGTCGAATGAAAAGTCCATTCTCTAAAGTAAAAGAACTTGCAACAGAGTTTGGATCAAATGGAGCTCCAATTGATATAAAGGCTTTATTAATGCCGGAAAATTCTACAGAGGAAGAAATTCATGATCTATTCCAATTTGCTAAAGATGTAAATGCGAGAGGATTACATTTTAGACCGGTGATAATTGACTCAAAAACTTTTAATATAACATCGGAAGTTATTAATTTAATTAATAAATGTTCTATTGAATATCAAATATCTGCGAACATATCAATAAACAGACTCGAAGATCGTACATATAACAAATGTCATCAGTTCTTCTTATTTCCTAGTTTCTGTGCAGATGGTAACATATATCTTTGTTGTGAATATAAGGGTCGACCGGAATTTAAATTAGCATCATGGACTAATTCTGATTGGAGAGACATTTGGTGTTCAGAATCTCACAAAAAAATTTATCAGTCATTTAATACATTAAATTGTAAAATGTGTAGACCAAATCCCACTAATAATCTAATTGAAAATGATTTAAAAGATGATATGAGTGTATTGAAGGGTTTCATATAATGTTCTTATAGAGAGACACAATTAATCAGAAAGAAACTGAGGATCGTAACCACCACCATCGAGAATGAAATCCTCAGCAAGATTCTCAGCAAGAGCTTGAGAAATATGACTGGTCTTTTTTATCTGTTTACCGTTGATCGAGTAAGTAACCACATAATGATTATCAAAAGACTTGGATACTTGTGCTTCGTAGTTTCCGTTCGAATAATTAGAAATGATTTCCATGGAGTTCTCCGTTATCTATAAAATGACTGGCAGACTTAGTTGCCTCTATCTCTGTATTAAAGTAATCTTCCCCAACTAATCTTTGATTTTTATAATACTCTACCTTGTGTGATGCATCCTCTCGGACATAAAGCACATTAGCGGAGAGACCACTTGAATCGGAAAGTTTTACTGTGTATTTTGTCATGTTAGGCAATTATGTTAATGAAACGATTGAGTACAATTCTGTGTGTATTACGTTTGGTATTGTATTTAGCGAATGCTGTAGCTAAAACTTTTGCGGACGCATTTTCTTTAACTATTAGTTCCGGTTCATCAGAATCTCCCCTCTTACTCCTCAAGAGATAATATTCATCAAATCCATCATTTTTAATGACAGCACAATGATTCTTACTGAAATTGGCACGAATATCTTGGGTGTCTATACCTTTACTCGCAAGCTGATTATTAATATAGTTTTTAAATTCATTGGGTGAAAGTATATAGAATCCCACAATATTGCAATTCGTTCTATATTTGAACAGTTTGATGAACGATGCAGTCACAGTTCTAGCAGTGGAGAAATCAATCTTCTCTTGTTGTTTGGTTACAGGATCTCGAACAATGACATGTATCCGCTGATGAGGTGTATAATTCCATGTATGAATTTTTTTTATACTAATATTATCATTGTCAATTCTATCCAATCCAGAATCACCTTCACCATCAGTCAGGAAGATAGTGTTAACGATTTGAAGATTATTCTTGCGTTGAAAAGCAGGAACAATTTCCATGGCAGCCACGATAGTATGATTCAGAGGAGTTCCATTCATAATGAACCAATCTGGAGTGATTTTTTGATTATATCCATATTGTGAATCTGTAGATGACAAATAAACCAGGGCCGATGATGCTTTGGTAAATTGTGCAGCATTCATTCTGGAAGAAAGAACATTCAACAGTTTCACATTTTCCAACAATAGATCTCCAGAAATTCTACGTTGTCTGAATTCGATTTCTCTTGAAGCAGGATTAGTAAAGGTGTACACTTCGTAAGGAATATTCACTTTCTTACAAAACATCACGATATTGAACAGTTGTTTTATTGTGTTCTGAAGATGACTGTGCATTGAACCAGACCAATCTAGAAAGATCACTAAACCATGTGATTTTGCTCCTGGCATTACAGTGATCTTTTTGAAAATATCTTCGTTGAACTGATGTGAATAAATCTTATTCATATTCAGATCACCAGTTTTTGCGGGAATAGCTTTCTTCAATTGATCTGCGGATTTACGCATCTCAAATTCTTTTACTAGATATGAAACACCTGTTTTGATTTCGTTTCGAATTTTATTAAAACCTTCAGTATCATACATATTTACATCATTGATGTAACTAATTTTTGATTTATAACTGTCATAGTATTCATACACATCTTTGAAATCAATTACTGTTTGTTCAGGAGTCAATTTCGGAACGTTCACATAAACGTAATCAATCGACTCTTCAGAGAAGAGTTTGTATTCATTGTTCTTATATGCTCGGTCTGTGACAGATTCCAAAAGATCACTAATATCATCATCAATCTCAGAATCACTACCTCCATTTCCATCTTCAGATTCCGAAGAAACTTCACCAGTACCTTTAAAATCATCTTCTTCACTTTCGGTATGATCAGTTTGACCATCCTCATCAGATTTTTCGTCTTCACCTTCATCATTATCCATGATCAAATCTGAAACGTCTTCTCCATCTTCTTCAAAGTCGGGAAAAGATAAATCAGTCGATTCTCCATTTATCGAATTCTCTTTGGTGAAGTCAATGATTTTTCGACAAACAGTCATCACATCTTCGTAAGTTTCAGTAGATTCGACATCTCGCACAAGATCCATTTCTTTTTTCGAGAATTGGATATTCAGAAGAGCACCACCCTTACAGTGAAGATTCAGTCGATCAATGAATTTCATTTTATTGATATTCACACCTTTAGTTTCAAAGAAATTTCTGTCGAGAAGATCTTTGTAGCCTTTGATGAAAGAATTTTTCAGACCGGGATATTTGTACTTGATTTTGCGTTCAATTCTAGAATCTTCTATAAGATTTGCCAGACTGTGTGGAATATCAAATTTTTCACGAATTTTTTGACCATCAGTAGGAGTCCAAAGTGCATGACCAACTTCATGACCCATGAAAAGATCATATGTGTGACTTGGAATTTTATTGTCCAATACGGGAACAATGAGTACGCGATTCACGGTGTCGAACATAGCAGTAGAAACCTTGCGTTGTTCAACAACAAGATTCTCAGTAGCCATCAATTTAGCAAGAAGTGATTTTGATTCAATTAACATAATATATTTCTCTCATTTACAGAGACATTATCGCACATCTTCAGCAAAAAGTCAAGTTCTTTTTATGACTATAACATTACCATTAGTTCCCAATTTTATGGACAAATCCAACTCATTACCTTCTTCCCAACCCAATTCTTTCAATAATTCATCTGGAAGTTCAATGTAATAGTAATATCCTTCAACAACATCATAATCTTGTTTAATTTTGGTTTCAAAATGCATATTTCTGATTAATAGAAACAATGTTTTTGCCAATTTTCTTCTTTTCCATAATGATTTTCATAATTGAAATCTCATATTTCAACTCATCTTCAGGCAAGTTGTGAAATCGATAGTCTTCTTCATAAAAACTTTCATAAAATTCATCAATATTACTTTCAAACATTACAAAACCTCATTTTTACGACCAAGTGAAGCAGGATTTATACCCTCAGACACGTATATGTAATTACCTTTGTGTAAAGGTGCAAGACAATTACCAATTTTCTCAACAATTTTACGATCTTCTTCAGAAAGTTTGTGGAAATTTCGCATAATTCCAGATTTTGAAAGCGCTCCCGTGACTACAACATCAGCAGATGGATAATTTGGAGTAATTCTATCCGATGGAACTTCCAATTTATAGGAAGAGAGACGTTTAGTCTCAAGTTTAACTGGTTTTGACGTAGAAGAAATCATTTTTTTAGATTTTTTCTTGGGTTTATACTTAGGAACGGCCGCATAAATCATCATAAAATAGACTCCATAACAAATTTCAGAGTTCATTATACAAGATTATCTCGATCTTGTCAAGCTCTTCTTCCATGAAGAGCTCTCACTCAAAAATTAACGGAATTCTTCTTCCCTATCATATAATTCCACTAATTCATCAGTTGTCATGTGCTTCATTTTCGTAAAAGTTCGATTTTTTGATCTCTTCACTTCGACAATTTCGGATTTTTTCTTATTTTTATTTAAGAAAGTACGATCAAATTCACTATAATCTTCTTCAACCCACTTTTTACGAGATTTTGCAATACTTTTAGACACCTTTTTGACTCCGTTGATTGAATGCCTTTATTTTGATACCCGGCATGTTAAGGTAACAGTTGCGGGAATGCCTCTTTTACAAATTCATAAGTCAAACCCTCAACTCCTTGATCTTTCTTAAAAATTCCAATAATAACTTCAGCTTCTCTGGGTTCAAATGATTCTAAAAACTGAAGTAGCAGTTCTTTACTCTTTCGTTCCGATAAATTTTCAGCGGCATCATCGAACTTACGGAAAAGATAGAGTTTTCTTATCTCCGTGCTAAGTTGACAAACAGAAATGCCTGGTTTTGTGTCTGGAATTTTGTAGTTATATGGAAATTCTTTGTATTTCCATTCATAATCGGGATGAAAGGTCAGATAAAGAACATCCACCAAAATTTTGGATAGATTATTCTCAATAACCTTCATTTTTTCTGACTTTGATGATGCTAATTCAAACTCATCAAAAATTTCATAAATGTTTTTCATTAAAACTCACCAATATTATCCATCAAGTTAATCAACTTCTTTTCGACAAAATAATTAAATAGTTTGTTTCTAGATGCGGGTTTAGTCTCTTCGTATTTATTAATAATTCCTTCTTTAATTTCTTGAGGAATAAATGTTAAATCAATAAGAGTTTGATTTCTAAGAAAACCAGATTTTACATATTCATTATCTGTATTCACAATATCTTCAGAGAGAAGTTTGGATAAAGAACCTTTTGTGATCGGTTTCTGTCGCAATTCACGAACAAAGCAATCACTTGGAGAAAATATATTTGGAATGCCATCTCCTTTATCTCCTTGAATAATCTTCTGTTTCAATTCGATGATTGGTTCTTCAGACTTAATAAATTTCTTTTGAGCGGGATTGTATTGCTTTACATTATATTTTCCAGTATTGTATCTTTGTAATTGAAGAAAGTCTCCGTCACTGGAAATGATCACAATATTTTCATGTGCAATATGACGAGGAACTAAAGTGCCAATAATGTCATCAGCCTCAGCGCCTTCAACATCAATAACTTTGTATGGGAAGTTTTCTTTTAATTCATCCTTGAACTTGGCCAACATGTCAAAAATCATATGCCAATCCAAGTTTGACTTTTCCCTATTCTTCTTTCGTGATGCTTTGTAAAAAGGAAAAAAGTCTTTTCTCCAATATTTACGATTGTCACAACACAAAACAATTTCACCATAATCGGTTTTAAAATTTCTAATGTGATTTTTTAAAATATTGAGAATCATATGGCGAATAAGATCCTCTTCCAATTTAATGCTTTTCTGGCCAGAAATTTGTGCCATCAGTCCAGACAGAAGAACTTGATTTAGATCAACGAGTATCATGATTTTTTATCATCCAAATTGTATTGAATCACCATAATATCACAATTATGATAAAATGTCAAGTGTAAGATTTAAGACTCTCGATAAGATCATCAGTGATTTCACTAGACGTTGTTGTCCATCTAGTAATCAAACCGTACCAACCCGCAGGAATGATACCTGAAGCGTACTCCATTGGACAACCAAGGATCGCCTTAAAATGATCGATATCCGTAACACCATCATCTCCATCCTTAAATAATACGATTTCATAAGAATCGCCCATTGCGCTTCCACCCATCTTTTCTCCTGGATCCACTAAACGTCCAGCTTCAACTTTAACACTATCGTCCTCGGAAGGTAAAAAGGAAAGACAGTCATACTGCATACCTTTCATATCTGCAAAACATGGTAACATTTAAATACCCTTTAAGTGTGATTTCCTGACTCTAACCATAATCCATGTATTATAATAGTCATCAGTCTCAAGTACATTACGAATAAATTGTTCTTTTGCTTCTAGATAACCACATGTGCCTTTTGTTTTACACAAATATATGATTTCTCTAATAAAATTCTCTTCACCTAATGTCTTAACGTCATTCTGCAACTCCGTGTTCGATCCATAATAAGATTGCCAATCACTTGCTACTTTTATCTTTTTTCTTTTTTTGTTGACTTGTTTAGTCTTAATTGAATAAAAGAATTTTTTGCCAATGTATTTTTTGTTTGATTTGGTGTTGGTGATAACATAGACGAATCCATAGTTATCACCAATTAACTCTTCTGTAAAAATATCGTTATTATATTGCCATTCTAATGCCATGTTTCCTCATCGTCAAATTCATCTTCAGACTCTTCTATATAGTCTTCGGACAATTCTTCGATGAATTCGCCACAGAACGGACAGTATTCTGGATATTCTTTGGATGCAAGCATATCCGTATAATTAATTAAAAATGTAGACTCACAATTTGAACATTCTCCATTTATCGATTTGTGTACTGACATTGTTATTCCTTTTTATTGTGCCCATACGTCACCCCAACTTCCGGATAATGCACCTTTAGCATAGTCTGTCGCTCTGTTCTCAAAAAAGTTGGTATGAGTTGGTGCGTTAATCATTTCCTCTACCCAAGGCAAAGGGTTCTTTTTTACTTTAAAGATGCCTTTGAGTCCCATAGAGATCAAACGGCGATCAGTGATATAACGTATATATTTCTTTACATCCTCAGAGGTCAGATTCTCCATTGCACCAGTTGAGAATGCAAGATCAATAAATTTATTCTCTAAATCAACCATTCGCTCAGCAACCGTGTAGATTGATGATTTCAATTCGTCATTCCAAATTTCGCGATTTTCTTCTATGTATGTTTTAAACAATCTAATCATAGACTCAGCATGTTGCGTTTCATCAACAATCGACCAAGTTACAATCTGTCCCATACCTTTCATTTTACCATGCCTTGGAAAATTAAGCAACATAATAAATGAAGAAAATAATTGCATACCTTCAGTGAAGGCGGAAAATACTGCAATATGTCTAGCAGTATTTTCTTTTGTTCCGTTTGTTGATGAAAGATCCATAACATAATCATGCTTCTCTTTCATCTCACTATATTCCAGAAATTCATTATAAGTTGTTTCTGGAAGACCGAGAGTTTCAATCAGATGTGAATATGCTGCAATGTGCAACGATTCTCTGGCAGCAAAGCCAGTGAGCATCATTCTTATTTCTGGTTGAGGAAAATAAGGAAGATAATTGCGAACATAACCGCCAGCAACATCAATGTCTCCTTGGGTAAAGAAACGAAAAATTTGAGTAAGAAATCGTTTTTCATCATTTGTTAATTTCTTTTTCCAATCTTTCACATCCTCCATCATGGGCACTTCAGTGTGTAGCCAATGTGACTGTTCATGTTTCAACCAAGCGTCATATGCCCAAGGATAATTGAATGGCTTGAAAAATGATCTTTCGTCTGTTAAAGTGTATTTTTGTTTTGACATGTATTTTAATTATTTTAACCTTCGCAAGCGATACAATCGTTACCCTGAGCAATCTGTGTCATATCAAGTTCTTTGATAACTTCACGTTCAATTTTCTTCGATACTTTATCTGCTTTGCCGATCTTTTCTGAACGACAATAGTATAGAGTCTTCACACCCTTCTTCCATGCCATAAAATGCATTGCATGGACATATTTGATATGTGCATCTGGTCTAAAGAAAAGATTGAGTGACTGTGACTGATCTATATAGTTTTGTCTATCTGCCGCCAATTCAACGATCCATCGTTGATCAATCTCCATGGAAGTCTTGAATGTGTCTTTCATTAGATCATCCATCCAATTTAGATGTTGTACCGAACCGTCATTTGCAATAATAGATGACCATGTTTCATCGTACCACTGTTCACTGTGTTTGGATAAACATTCTTCTTTAATGATTGTATCCAAGTGTCTATTTTTATTTAAGAACGCACCGGACAATGTATCTTGTCTATAAGCATTTGCCCTATATGGTTCTATGCTTGGCGAAGTATTACCCATGATAATAGAAGATGAAGCATTAGGAGCAATAGCACAAGTGTGAGAGAAACGACGACCAGTTCCATTTGCATCAGGCGCTTCACCACGTTCTTTGCCCAAGTCCAAATTTGCAATATCTAAACCTTCTTTAATATGTTTGAAAATTCTATTGTTTGCAACTTTTGCCATAACGCTTTCAAAGGGTATTCTATTACGCTGCAAATGGGCATGAAAGCCAAGAGCGCCAACACCAATTGAACGTTCTCGTTCGGCACTATAACGTGCTCTATGGATAGAATCAGGAGCATTATCAATGAAATACTGAAGTACATTATCAAGCATTTCAGCAACGTCACGCAAAAAATTAGTATCATTCTTCCAATCATCGAAATATTCCAAATTCAAGGAAGAAAGACAACACACAGCGGTTCGTTCTTCATTTGTTGGTAAAATAATTTCAGAACAGAGATTGGACTGATTTATTTTTAGTCCTTTATCTTTCAAAAACTGAGGTAATAATCTATTACTAGTATCGATAAAATGTAAATAGGGTTCTCCCGTTTGCATTCGTATCTCAATAATCATTTGCCACAAATGTTTGGCAGAAACAACTTCCCTGATTTCCCCGGTGTGTGGATCTTTAAGTTCCCAATCATCATTCGATTCGGGATCAATCATACATCTTTCAATAATTCGCATAAAGTCGTCATTAATATTAATGCCGTGATGCAAATTTAAACATCGTACATTAGGATCACCCGTGGGTTTTCTCATTTCCAAGAATGAAATTATATCAGGATGAGACACATCGAGATAAGCAGCATAAGAACCCCGTCGAGTACGCCCCTGTCGGTAAGCCAAAGAACTTGAGTCATATATCTTGAGATGTGGCATAACCCCAGTAGACTTATCATCAGCGGAACGAATACCAAAGCCAATACCAACCCCGCCACCCAACATACTAAGCCAATTGGTTTCAGATAAGTTATCAACTAAACCCTCCGCAGTATCTTCGATAAAGTTTAAAAAACATGATATTGGTAATCCTCGTTTACTACGTCCAAAAGAGAGAATTGGTGTTGAATATGACAACCAATGATTACTAGCATAATTATATAGCCTTTGAGCGTGTTCTAAATTCGATCCAAAAGTTTTAGAAACAAACGCAAATCGATGTTGAGGAGACACTTCAACATCACACATATACGATTCAATTAATCTCTTAATTCCTAGTTCATCGAATAATTTGTCTTTTTCTGGATCAATTTGTATTCCAAGATATTCTTCCATTTCTCTCTCGCAATTATTATTCAAAAATTGATTTGATGTCAGGTGGTGTCCAACCTTCCGGTTTCATAACCTTTCCATCTTCCCTCTTTAAAACTTTTCCATCAGAACCAATCTTTTGCAGATTACTTCGAGATACTTCATCCCATACTTCTTGATTTGGAATTTCTAAAGTGTGTTCCAAACCTTCAATAACCCATTTAAGATCAGCACAAGCATCAGCGATCTCGACCATATCCTTTGCAAGAAATGCTTCAATCAATTCTTGAAATTCTTCTGTAATTAATTCCATATAAAGTTCAGATTGTTTACCAAAACCAGTTTCCAGTTGGTCACAAGCTTCCATAAAAATCTTTACATCATCATAACTGTTCATTTGCAAACTCCATAATCATAGGGAAAATAGGTTCAATTGCTTTGGTACATGCAATAGCAACCTCACGATGTTCTTTCTGTGTTTCGATACCAGATCGTATCTGTATATAGTGAATCCAAGAACGAATAGAACCTTTCATATACATTTTAGAAACAGTAAGTCCTTCAGGAAGAACTGCTCTGGCCTGTTCTTTTGCAATGCCAGCATCAACTGCATCTAAATACAAATCTTGAGCATTTCTTATGAAAAGTTCTTGTTGTTCTAACCACCAATCTTGTAAATTCCAATCATCTGTTTCAATACTATTCTGACGGTTCTTTGGATCTTGCAGTCTGGCGTCTCTGGTGACGAATCCTAGACTCTTTGTGGGATCTGCGTATCGTTGACTGAACTCCTGGAAAACGAAGCTCCTGTGTCTTAGGATCTGTCTGGCGATATCTCTTGTAGTCTCAATCTCAAGAGTCACATCTACCATCTCAAGTGGTGACCAGTGTTTGTGATCGATCAGATATTGTATCAACTTTTCGGCTGTTGCGTCATTGTTCTGATTTGAGGGATTCGATACTCGAGCGACATAAGCAATCTGTTCGACCAGACCACGGTCGACAACATCACTGGTCCAAGCAATAAGATTCACGTTCATACTTTCTTCCAATTAATTAATTCCATCTTAGCTCTAAGATTAACAAATGTATTACTTTCAATAATATCCTGTACATCTTCATCCGTTAATCCATCTAATATCATTTCATTGATGTCTTTACAAGTAATCATCTCTGGCCATATTACGATATTGAAATGTCCATCAACTGCCTTTTCCATCAATCTAACAATTTCTTTATTTCTGGGTTCGTTATCAAATACCAAAACTACTTTAGACTTATCGTATATTTCTGTTATCGACAACAAATTCGAATCAGCAGTAGCTACCGCATTTTTGAGAAATAAAGAATCGATAGGACCTTCAACAACGTATATTAGTTCTTCTTCATCAATTTTGTCGATACCAAAGAATTTTCGATTGTCATCTTGTATTTTCACTGTTATGTATCGCATCTTGGATTCACCAAGAGCTCTACCCTGAACTGCAATCAAATTATTTTCTTTGTCATAGAATGGTATCACAAGGCGATGATCATTGTCAATAAGATTTTTTTTCTCTGCACCAATTTCTTCAATAAATTTTTTGAAATCTGGAGAAAAATATAAATTTTCGAGTTTTTCTTCAGGTATTAATCTATTTTTGCAATATTCTTTTGCAAAATGACCATCAACCAACTGATTGATATTTTCCAGATCAATTTTAGTTTTTGTCTTGAAAATAGGTTTTGATTTAAACTCATCGAATGATGGTTTGGTGTAATTGTGCGTACCAGTCTCTCCTTCCTTATATCTTTCTAGGGTGTACTCTTTGATCAGGTTGGAATCAACCTTGTCTAGAAAGTTGTAGAATGACATGGATGCCCCACAATTGTGACACATATAGAAGTAATCGTTCTTCTTGCGAAAAACGTATCCTCGGCACTTAGTTTTGTTTTTCTGTGAGTCTCCACAGATTGGACATCTGAAATTGTAGAGATCTTCTTTTTTTTGTGAAAATCTAGGAAGCTTAGAAGAAATCTGAAGCAAATATTTGCGATCAATGTATATACTCATAACAAACCAAAGAAATTATTGTAACAGCTTAGCTATTGTATCAAAATCCAAGTGAGAAATCAACCACGAAACAGCAACAATACCACCAGCAATTGTCCATTTCCATTGATTTAATTTTTCTATTGCTTGTTCTTCTTTTTGGGAACTGTTTGATAGTTGATCCCGAAGATCGCGAATTTCATCCATAATCCGTCTTTCTGTTAGCTCTACTTTATCAATAACAGTATCTATTCTGTTATTAACTTCTCGAAGCTCAGTATTCTTTTCCAACCGTCTCTTTTCCATGTCTTCATAAACCTGGGATATGTATCTTTCCTGTTGATCAACAATCTTTTCGATAACGCGATCCATTTTCTCGCATAAAGAGGTCAAAGTTGCAACTTGAGATTTTAACACACCCACATCCACCTTTAATTCAGTAACACTGTTATCATTCATAGCTTTCTTAATGATCGTTCTTTAAGTAATATTTTCGGATTCAGTGTCTTGTTATTATTAGGACCTATTATTTATAAATATATTTTATTGGGGTATTTACAAAATTAATAAGGAGATATGTGATGACTGTTATAATTTTACAAGCAATTAATATGTTGGCATCTTTAATTTTAGGTTCCGATGTGTTTACTAGAGTTCTCGGTGTTGTACAACGCTGGGCCGATAAAGAAATTTCTTCTGCTGAAAAGAGAGCGGGTGTTTTAAATGAAATCGAAATTATCGGTTTGGAACTTTCCAAAAGTTTAGCGAATCTTGCTATCGAGTTGGCAGTAACTTATACAAAAAGAGCTGCAAATATTAAACTAGATGAGAAGGCAAAATAATGAGCGATTTATTCGGATATGTCATAGCAAGATTATCAGAACCAAGTACCTGGAGAGGTATTATATGGATTGTTACAGCTTGCGGTTTTGTACTCCAACCAGAACAACAAGAAGCTATTGCAACAGCAGGTATGGCTTTAGTTGGTGCTATCAGTATATTTATTGAAAAGGATAAGAAACCTCCGGTACCCACACAAGAAAAAGTTCAAGAAGTTGTTCAAGAACAACAAGTGAAAACTGAAATAAAGGTGAAGAATGTTAAATCTAAACAAAAAGTTGAAAAATCTAAGTCTACTGATGACAATTTCTTTGGTGACTAGTGGTTGTGTTTATCGTACACCACCAAAGATCGAATACGTTTATGTTTCAGTTCCGTTATCACACGATCCTAGACCGCAATTTCCTAAAGTCAAAGGATCTGAACTGTCATGCGTTTCAACAGAAACAAAGAATACTCTTATAACAAGAGACACCTTGATGAAGAATTATATGGAACAACTTGAAGTTGTTATTGATTCAACAAAAAGAAACTAGAATTTACACACAGTCACTCCTTCGGCTTTTACTAATACCACATCTGATAATGGTACGCCCGAGGAGATATTGGACTGATTTTGAGTGTGTAAAGCCAACACAGGCATTGACGGTTTAAATTCACAATCATGAATTATATAATCATGATAATTCGTACATGATGTCAAAATAACAAAAAATAATATTAAAAATACTTTCAATAATCCTTTCTCTTCACAATGCCCATAGGCATTCTAGGATCTGAGTTTTTCTTACTACGTTTTCTGAGGTCAACACCAGGTTCACCTCCTTTGCCCCCGCTACCAGCAATTGCACCACCACCAACTACGTTGGTTGGGCCCGCGGCAATTGCTCCGCCACCCATTCCATCTTCATTAATAAACTGTTTGAATGTTTTCATATGCTTAGTAATATCTCTGCAATATTAAGTTCTAGTGGAATTTCGGAAGTATGTACATTTCTTCCATTAATACCAACAACTTCGTCTGGCATAATATCTAGATACTCTAGAAATGTTTTCAGAATATCATAATCGCGTTCATCCGTCTTATAAAATAATATTCTTGCTGTTGGTACAGGACCAAAAACATTATTCAATAAAATGATATGATTTAGAATTAATCTTTCCTTTAATATTTTAGTAACTCGATATCTGCGAAATAATCTCTTCAGATATTTAGTTCTTTTAATATCACTTTCAAATTCAGATAAAATGCAATGAGGTGCATTATAACACTTCATTGCATATATCAGAAAATTATTTTCAGTTAAATTTTGCATAATGAAGGGGACTAAAAAGTCCCCATACTAATATTAGAAAATAACAATTTGGCCGTTTGCTGAGTATGTTGTGGCACCAGCAGAAGCGTTGTATGCCTTCAGACGGAATACATAATTGTTTGCAGTGGTGTTGGTTGGTGTAAGAACAAGTGTATTCGTTGTAACACCTGTCTTGTTTGTCATACCACCAGGTTGACCACCTGAACCGTTGGACATATCAACCCACGTTGCACCACCAGCATTAACCTGCCATTGGTAAGAAATGGCTGCACCAGTAGCTCCAGCTGTTGCTGCTGCGGTAGCGTTGAATGTCACGGTGCGTGAACCATTTGCAACAACACTATTGCTGGTTTGTGGTTGTGAAGTGAATGCGATAATCATATCAGGCAATGTACCATCATCTGCATTATTATCGTTTTGTACATCTGCTATAGCAACTAATGTTTCCCACTGAACACGACCAGCGCGTCCACCAGAACCTTCTTTTCTGATATTCCATCCAGTGTGTGCTGCAGGATTACCATTTGATTCTAGGACATCTTCTTCATTTTTATCAATCATAAACAGACCAATCGTTTCGTCTGTGGTGTAAACATTTGGTGTGGTGTTTCCATATAATAAAGCAACATTTGCTGCTGTTGGCATTGCACGATTTGAATTATCGGGTGCAATTGTTGAATTGACAGCCCAATATGGAGCGTTAGCCGCGTTATCGTAATTTCCCCAAGATGACATTTTTTATCTCCTAAAACTTATAAGTTTGTTTATCTATTTATTGATATTCTTTTTTTGTGTTTGATCTTTAAAACTAGTATTGCCCGGTCTATTTTTCATCACCGGATCCAACTCAATATCATCTCTCGCCTTTCCAGTTTCTGTGGTTCCACCGGTCAATACAGCAGTTGCATCGGGTAACTTTCCGACCTTTGGTTGAGACGTTTTTTTTCCTGGTGTTTCGACAGACTTATCTTCTTTTTCGTGATCGTATAAGTCCTCATTAAACACTCGACTTTCTTTGTGAATCTTCTTAATAAGCTTTGCTTTCTTTGTTACAGAATTTTCTGTATCATCGGTGCTTTGGTTATAAGTTTCAGGAGAAACTGATTGTGTTGCAGCATATGTGTCTTGAAATGTATCTTCCAACTGAAGAGACTCTTTTAACTTCGCAACAAAATCATAATCATCCATAGTTAATGTTCCCTTATTGCGAATATCAATAAGTTTCTCAACAACTCTGTGTAGATCCATATCAGTTTTCAAGTCTTCCCTAGCCAGTTCTAGAACTCTGATCAGTAATGGAATATCCATAGTGATCGTATCTTTTCTGTCAACTTCTTCAGTTGTTGTTCCGTGATGAATATTTCTATGCAGATCGGGACCAGAAATTCGAATTGGCTTCGATTTTTTAAATGCTCTATCCAAAACTCTCTGTCTTTTTAATGTTGGAGAAGCATTCTGAGTGACTTGTTCCGACTTGAGTACAGGAAGTCTTCCACCACTAACATGTTGTCTTTTCCACTTATCAAAATCGCCAGTTTTAGATGCCGAGATTTTTGATATTTTACTTGCAGTTTTTGGATTGAGTCCCCTAGTCTTCATATATCGATTGAGAAGTTCATCTTCAGATATGTTCTCATCTTCGTTAACATTCGACTTCACTGACCAAGGATCGTTAGGATCAGTCCCGAAAGTGGGACGATCCTTAACTTTTCCTTTGATCAAAGCTTTTAGTTTTTCAGCTTTATCGTCCATTACTTTGGTCCTGGAGTGAATTTTATCTTGGTTGACTTTGCATCTGATCCTGGTCCGACATCGTCCTTGTCTCCACCTTTAACTCGACCTTTCAGTGTATCAGTTGTTTTTACTGAAGGATCAACTTCCTCTGAAGTTGCACCAGCCTTACCCAGCATTTCATTCTTTATTTTGGTCATTGAATGACGTGCCAATTGCTTTACTCTAGATAATGGTGTAACAGAATCTTCTTGTGCAAATGTGTCTAAACCATATGTGGAAGTTGGACCTTTTGCTTCTTCAATAGTTTCATTGAGTTGATGTCTGTGCATATCTTCCCAATGAGAAGCAGCTGCCTTTCTATCAGAAGTTGAGAACATCTTGTGCCAAGGAGTACCATCACCATGATGTTTTGCATAAGATTGTGCAGCACGATCAGCATGATATGCCCATAACTTCTTTGCCTTTTCTGGATGATATGTACCGTTCTTCATCTTCTTACTCAAATTGTGCATTATTGGTGCATGACTGGTGTGATGAAGATGTACATCATTGTCAGCGTGAAGTACGAGTTCTTTAGCCGCATGTGACATATCGCCATAATGTGATTCATTCACCTGTTCAACTTCTTCCTTCTTAATTTTGTCCAAATATTCTTTGGATGGCGATGAAAGTGGAGGACGAGCTGCGCGTTTGGCGTCACGAATTTTCTTACCCAACTTTGGATCAGCTCTAAGCATCCAACCCGGTTTACTTCTATCAACATCAAGTTTATGTTGAACACCTTTCAGACCTTTACCAGCAGCATTAGCAGCGGCAGAAGCAGCAGAAGAATCACTTCTATTTGACTTCTTCCAAGGACCAACAGCAATATCTGTCCACTTGTCTTCGGTAACTGCTTCTTCTTTGTTCAATCTATCAGCAGCCATCTTTAGACCAGAAGTTCTCTTACCAAACTTTTCAGAATGCTTCAAGAATTGTTTTGTATCTGCTGGAGTTTTACTTCTTTGTGCGGCCGAATTCGCTAATTTCAAATGTTTATCCGCAGCATCAGAAGATTTCTTGACATAACTACCAAGAGTGTTTTTACTCAGTTCATCAATCTGGTCAACTTCTTCTTTCCATGTAGCAGCAACCTTT
>Ga0304729_1000899_pt1 | contig 20489 bp, 19 predicted proteins | sample C_131016_MF_Meta_FD_190475 | JGI IMG/M metagenome (GOLD analysis project Ga0304729, IMG submission 190475) | Freshwater microbial communities from Lake Croche, Canada to study carbon cycling - C_131016_MF_MetaG (v2) (version 2) | ecosystem: Environmental > Aquatic > Freshwater > Lake | place... | reverse complement strand
GGAAGGATTCTGGAATACCAGGAGCCTGGATGTTCTCACCCTTAACGATCGCTTCGTAAGTCTTAACACGACCGGTGATGTCATCCGACTTGATGGTTAGAAGTTCCTGAAGGGTGTGTGCAGCACCGTATGCCTGCAGAGCCCAAACTTCCATCTCACCAAAGCGCTGTCCACCGAACTGTGCCTTACCACCCAAAGGTTGCTGGGTAATCATTGAGTAAGGACCGGTCGAACGAGCGTGAATCTTGTCGTCAACTAGGTGGTGAAGCTTCAAGACATACATGTAGCCAACTGAGATTGGCATTGGGAATTTTTCACCCGAACGACCATCAAACAAGTTAGCTTTACCAGTTCTGTCAACTAGCTTCTTACCATCGCGGTTAGGAAGAGTTGATTCCAACAAGCCGATGATGTCATCTTTGTGAGCACCATCGAAGATCGGAGTTGCAACCTTGGTTCCAGGAGCAGCTGAGTGCAGCTCCTCTGAAAGGTGTTCTGCCCACTTAGCACCAGGCTTGATTTCCCAACCCTGCTTAGCAATCCAACCTAGGTGAGTTTCAAGGACCTGACCGAAGTTCATGCGGCCTGGAATACCTAGTGGGTTTAGCACGATGTCAACCGGAGTTCCATCTTCTAGGAAAGGCATGTCTTCAACCGGAAGGATCTTAGAAATAACACCCTTGTTTCCGTGACGACCAGCAAGCTTGTCACCTTCGGTGATTTTACGCTTCTGAGCAATGTGAACTACTACTCTCTGGTTAACACCAGACCCTAGTTCGTCATCGCCAGCATCAATGTCAAAGACCTTTACGTCAATAACAGTTCCAGCTTCACCGTGAGGCACCTTCAATGAAGTGTCGCGAACTTCTCGACTCTTCTCGTTGAAGATAGCTCTTAGCAAACGCTCTTCAGCTGAAAGTTCGGTTTCACCCTTAGGGGTAACCTTACCGACCAAGATATCTCCCGGACGAACTTCAGCACCGATACGAATAATTCCGCGCTCGTCTAGCTGAGCTAGAGCTTCCATAGATACGTTAGGAAGATCTGCAGTGATTTCTTCCTTACCTAGCTTGGTGTCTCTTGCTTCAACTTCATGAGCTTCAATGTGAATTGAAGACAAAGTATCTTCTTTAACCAAAGCCTGGCTAATGATGATCGCGTCTTCGAAGTTGTGACCTTCCCAAGGCATGAAAGCAACCAAAAGGTTCTTACCCAAAGCAAGCTCACCCTGATCAGTTGATGGCCCATCGGCTAGAACTTCACCGGCTTCAACTTTTTGTCCAGGAGAGACGATAGAGGTCTGGTTGATTGCAGTTCCCTGGTTTGATCTTTCGAACTTACGCAAGGTGTACTTATCCAACTTGTTGTCTTCGTTGCGAACCACGATTACATCAGCGTCAACTTCTTCAACAACACCAGCATTCTTTGAAAGCACAACAGCGAATGAGTCCATCGCTGCAGCACGCTCCATACCGGTACCAACCAAAGGAGCAGCACTGCGAAGAAGTGGAACAGCCTGACGTTGCATGTTTGCACCCATCAACGCACGAGTTGAGTCATCGTGCTCAAGGAATGGAATCAAAGACGTTGAAACCGATGCCAACTGACGAGGTGAGATGTCGATGTAATCAACCTGGTCGTTGTCAACTTCAACAACGTCACCCTTGAAACGAGCGAACACCTTCTTGTTAGCGAAAGTCTTATCTGCGTTTAGTGGAACATCAGCACCACCAATGACCTTGCCATCTTCAGCAGCTGCATCTAAGTATTCAATCTTGCCGGTGACTTTACCGTTGGTTACCTTGTTGTAAGGAGTCTCGATAAAACCGAAAGTGTTGATCCGAGCATATGCAGTAAGTGATCCGATAAGACCAATGTTTGGACCTTCAGGAGTTTCAACAGGACACATACGACCGTAGTGGGATGGGTGAACGTCACGGACTTCCATCTGTGCACGCTCACGAGCAATACCACCAGGGCCAAGCGCTGATAGACGACGCTTGTGCGCCAAACCAGCAAGCGGGTTGTTCTGATCCATGAACTGTGACAGCTGGCTAGCACCGAAGAATTCCTTGATTGATGAAACAACTGGACGCAGGTTGATCAGGGTCTGAGGTGTAATAGCCTCAACGTCCTGAGTTGACATACGCTCACGAACAACACGCTCCATACGGCTTAGCCCAATACGAACCTGGTTCTGAATCAATTCACCAACCGAACGGATACGACGGTTTTGGAAGTCATCGATGTCATCAGAAGCGATGCGAACATCGGTCTTTTCTGACTTGTCGGTCATCTTCAAATTGAAAGTTAGATTACCTTGAATATCGGCCTTATTCTTCAAAGCTAGATCAAAGATGATTAGATACTTCAAAGTTGCAACGATGTCATCAACGGTTAGAACAGTGGTGTTCTCTTCCACATTGATACCAAGCTTGCGGTTTAACTTGTGACGACCTACACGAGCTAGGTTGTAACGCTTCTTATCGAAGTAAACGCTCTTCAACCAGCTTTCAGCTGCATCTGCGTTACCTGATTCGCCACGAACCTTGCGATACATTTCCTTCAACGCATCTTCTTTAGTGATAATTGGAGTTGTGAATGCACGTGACTCGTCGTAATCCAAAGTGTTCTGGATTAGATCAAGGTCAACCCACTCTTTGTTATTCAAGGCTGAATAAACATCAGCAAAAGTTGCTGTGATTTCATCGCGTGAAAGACCAAGAGCTTTTAGGAAGATGGTTGCAGAAACTTTAGTCTTGCGGTCAACCTGAACCTGAAGGATTGGCTTACCGAAACGTGAAACAGACTTACGGTCATCCTTAACCCATTCGGTTAGGAACTCAAGGTATGAACCACGTGAAGGAATGATCTGTGCCTTGTTGTTACGAACGTCAAGGTTACCTGTGGTGTTTGTTGACACTGAGAAATAAACACCAGGTGAGCGAACCAACTGTGAAACAACAACACGCTCGGTCCCGTTAACAACGAACGTACCCTCAGGTGTCATGATTGGGAATTCACCCATGTAAACAGTTTGAGATTTAATTTCACCAGTCTTGTAGTTAGTGAACTCAGCCTTGATATAAAGCGGACGAGCATAAGTCTTACCCTTAACCTTGCACTCATCAGGAGTGTATGGCGGGTTATCTAAGTTAGGGTTTGTAAACTCAAGACCCATCTTTGCTTCGCTTGGGTTGTTTGGGTTGTCTTCGATAGGAGAAAGCTCCTCGAATACTTCTTCCAAACCAGTCTTAGCTTCTTTACCAACTTTTGCTCTCCAAGAGTCAGCACCGATGAGCCATTCAAAGCTCTCGGTCTGAAGTGTTAGTAGGTTAGGTAGCTCGATAGGCTCACGTGTTTTTGCAAACGATAGACGTTGAGCGGTACGAATGTTTTTGATGTTCTTCTTGGCGGCCAAGATGATCCCTTCAAGGCAATAACTTTGTTAGAACGGGCTATGGGATTTTCCCCGAACACTATTGCCGCCAGAATATGCGTGCAAAAAAGCGCAGCCAAAATATGCTTGCGAGTTGTTGGGGGTCAAACAACTATTTTATAGGGATTTATTGCGATTGTGCAACAAAATCTTTAGAATCAGCGAAATTTCCTATTTCTGACTAAAATCAGTGTTCTTCAAAAAGGTCCTGAGTAAAGAGGCTATTTCCTCTGCTTTTTGTGCGCCCAACAAGAACTCATCAAAAGCTGGATTTAACAGCAGTACCCGAACAGCCTGGCCCCCGCGCGTGCCCAAATAGAGTGTCTTTTTTACACCATCCTGGTATTCGGCAGTCTTAGACCAGAAAAACCAGCCTTTACTCGCTTTAGTGCCTAACTCGCCTCTTTTAGGCGACTTTTGGACATAAATACCTACCATTCGATCCAATTCGAAGGCAATATGGGACCTTTGAAGCAAAAACCTTTGAACAGGGTTGAGCCTGACTAAAACGATCCCGTCAGCGATCACTAATTTAGCCAAGTAGCCCTCCATTTATTCGTATTTACGAATACTATTGGAGGTTTTCCCCAAATTCAGCCCATTAGACCGAAAGTCAAATCAAATAATGGCGGTGACGGTGGGATTTGAACCCACGGTGGGATTTCACCCACACAACTTTTCGAGAGTTGCACCTTCGGCCACTCGGACACGTCACCAAAATCAACACTAGCAAAACTAAGCTTCGAGCTGGGACCTTCGTAATCTAAAGCAAATACTGAACGGGTTGGCAGGGTTATCCGCCCAATATTTACCTCTTGTTACTGAAGAACTCCTTCAATTGGGCACTCGCTTCATGTTCAAGAACCCCAGGGATAACCTCTATAGCTAAACCCAACCGGGCATCTCTGACCAAATCGTAAAGAGATCCTGATGCGCCAACTTTCTCATCCCTGGCCCCATAGACCACGGTCTGAAACCTTGCGGCCTGAATGGCTCCAGCACACATAACGCAAGGCTCGAGAGTTACCACCAGGGTGTATTCGTTTAGACGCCAATCTTTTAGCAACTCAGCGGCCTCCCTTATAGCCTGGATTTCAGCGTGAGCGGTTGGGTCATTGAGTTGTTCCTTTTGGTTTCTACCGCGAGCAATAATTTGCCCCTCTTGATCCACGATTACAGCACCAACTGGAACATCCCCTGAAAAATCCATTGCTGTCTGAGCTTCAGCTAGCGCAGCCCTCATATAGTGCTCCCACTTTGAGTTCATAGCAGACTCCATCTCTGTTGCTAGGTTTATGCTACGCCAAAAAGTTAGCCATAATAAATTTCTCAAATACATATTGGAGCTGTCAAATGAGGATTGTCCCAGTCGTTTCACTCCCTAACGAATCAAAAGTCAAGATTCATTTAGATTCTGGGCAGAGTATAGAGCTATGGCTCCAAGCAAGTGTTGAAGTTAGCAGAAGTCTTGATTGTTGGCTCTTTCTAATGCTCCCTATTTGCATGGCGCTAGGTGAGGATTTGGAGATAGAAGGAACCATAGCTGCGAGCGCTTTGGTTTCCTTTCACAATAGTCAACGTGAGCTGTTACTCGAGCACCCGAATTTAAATCAAATCTCGATCAAGCACCAAGCTCTAAGTGATGCATATTTGCCAAGCGCCTCACGCGTTGGTTCGTTCTTCTCTGGCGGATTGGATTCAACTTACACTGCTGAGACAGAGCCAGAGATTGACACTTTCGTTATTGTTTGGGGTTTTGACATTCCACACACAAATGAAAGACATTGGAAATTAACGTCAGATTTGATAGCAACCCAAGCTTCCCAAATGGGTAAAGAACAAATTTTGGTCAAGACAAATATTAGAGACCTCTCTAATGGCATTTTGCAGTGGGGTCGTGATTACCATGGAACTGCCCTTGCTGGAGTTGCAAATCTTTTGTCCAACCACCTCAAGAAAGTTCACATTTCCCCCAGCCACAGTGTTGAAACCAAACGTTGGGGACAGTTCCCTAGCCTCGCAAAAGCCTTTAGTACTGACTATCAGCAACTTGAAGAGCATCGGGGTCTAGTCAGATCCGAAAAGGCAGCGGCTGTGGGTAATAAACCGAGGAGCGTCAACATTCGAGTCTGTTACAGAAACGTATCTGGAACAGTGAACTGCGGCACCTGTATTAAATGTGTGCGGACCAGGCTTGAGTTTGACCTTGTCAAAGCCAAGCATCGACCGGTGGGCTTAGATACTAAAGCAAGTTTCACCGAGTTGTTGAAGGTGAAATATGAACGAAATGACTACGTGTTCTTCTTAGATTCGATTAATTGGGCTAGAAATAATGGCTTTAAACAAACTCTCATCCCTCGAATCGCGGCTGGGCTGGCGCGTCTGAATAGCGTTCGATTCTATGGGCACATCAAGCCACCTGAATAGCAACGGTTTAAAGTCCCGCTCTGACATTGAATGCACGAACTATCCGAGGTATTCGAGTTAAGATTTAGCATATGCGCATACACATAGCGGATCATCCTTTGATCACCCAAAAACTAACTGTGCTTAGGGATAAGACAACTCCCTCTCCTGTTTTCCGTGCCCTAGTTGAAGAGCTAGTTACCCTACTCGCCTACGAAGCCACCAGAGAGGTTAGGACCGAGAAGGTTCTTATCGAGACCCCAGTAGGGCCAACTGCCGGCTTGAAACTTTCTCGGCCAAGACCTATCATCATCCCAATTCTGCGCGCAGGTTTAGGAATGCTTGAGGGAATCGTAAAGCTGCTACCAACTGCAGAAGTTGGTTTCCTGGGAATCAAACGTGATGAGGCAACTTTGCAACCGCACACCTATGCCAATCGCCTGCCAGAGGATTTAACTGGCAGACAAGTTTTCATTATTGACCCCATGCTTGCTACTGGTGGAACGCTAATCGATTCAATCGACTATGTTTTCGAACGCGGTGCAACCGATGTTACTTGCATTTGTCTTTTAGGTGCTCCCGAGGGTCTAGCCGCAGTTGAAGCACACGTTGGAGTTAGAGACTTGAAGATTGTTTTGGGTGCACTAGATGAAAAACTCAACGCACTCGGATACATCGTGCCAGGCTTAGGCGATGCCGGTGACAGATTGTATGGCTTAGTCGACTAAAAGTGGTTTTAGTCTTTCCACAATAGAACTAACGGCCAACAGTATTTCTCCTGCTACCTTGTTATACGTTTCGTTTTTTCCATCAAACGGATCATTTATATCTAATTCAAACGCTTCAGATCTTCGCAAATTACAATCCTCAATCAAATCAGAGATAGAACTAGCCTTGCTAGTCTTGGCTAACTGAGAAAACTCCTTAATGGTGAAAGCGTTTTGACAATTGGCGAATATGCTCAGATGTTTTTTTGTCGCTGTAAGAATCAAACCAGCTTCAGTGCTCACTGGAACCCTAGAGGTGAAATGATTTTCAGAGTTAAAATCAAGCAATTCAAGGGCTGCTATTGCTTGAGCGCTCATCCCATTACCCTCAGCTGCCTCTGTCCCTGCGGAAGTGGCAAATAAGTGGAGGTCATCTACTTGAGCTAAATGGTTCAGCATTTTTTCAGCCATGGCCGATCGACAAGTATTGCCGGTGCAAATGAAAAGAATCTCCATCGTTACTCTTTTCCGAGTGTTATTTGACTAAAGTGCCTCTAATGACATAAAGTTTAGGACATGAATAACAAGGCATCACTTTTGATCATCGCCGAGGCGCTACGCCCAGCCATGATGATGCCTGCCATGCATATGCGAATGTGCAGCTAACTAGCTAAACCCTTTTTTCTAGTTACCTGCACCAAAACCCAAAAACCTAAGCAATGTCGCTTAAGCCTTACCCCGCATACATAGCAAGGATTATTCAAAATGACTATCACCAACAACCCTTTTGTTAGAACCGAAACCCAAGCCAAAGGCTTCGCCCTATACGTCGGCATAGACGAACAAACCGCCTCAGATAACGGCACCACCCTGGCTGAGATTGTTGTTGCCCTGCGCCACACCCTAGATCAGATAGCTCCAGGGCTGGCCTTAGAATCCTTCGCAGCTGTTGCCCTGGCTAAGACCGGAACCCCTGGAAGAAACATTGATCTGGTCAGAACGGCTCTTGGTGACCCAAGGTCCAATCAGCAGCTAGCCGATAAGACTGAGTCCCCCGCAGAGGGTGTGGTTATCGATCTAGGTCGTCGTAAAGTCTTCCTCGATGGCGTCAATGTTGAACTGACCGGTAAAGAGTTCAGTCTGGTGCAGTACCTGGTCGAGAACACCGGAATAAGCATCACCCGAGATGAACTGGTTGATGTTCTCTGGCCTGAAGATAAGAGCGTTGAATCCAGAACTGTTGATGTTCATGTCAAGAGGCTCAGAACCAAGCTAGGTGAATATTCAGACATCGTTAGGACCAGTCGAGGCCAAGGATATCGTTTTGATAAACACCCAGATGTCCTAATCGAAGGCCTATAGAAAGTTAGGCTTTACCTATGGCCCGTAAAGTAAAGATTCAAGACATCCTCATCCCAGTTGGGATCTCCTATGGAGCTGGAATCATGCTGGTTTCTCTGATTGAACTGCTGGCTAGCTCGCTAGGTGAAAAGTTTTGGCTATATAAGCCGGGTAATTTGGATGTTAACAAGAACCCGATTCTAAGTCAGTTGACTCTATCTGAGATGCTTCAGACTTCTTTAGTTGTTCTTGTTTTGGCTTTTATGGTTACCAACATTTCACTTTTCCTCGGTAGATCAAGGATCTACGTATTGGTTTTGGGTTTCACCATGTTTGCATCTATGGCAGTCAATCCATATGTTTCAACTACTAACTGGAACACTTGCCTCTGGCTAGAACTAATTCACATTGGTTTAGCCGCACCAATTTTCTACGTGATTTATAAGTTCATCCCTAAACAAAACAAAATCTAAGTGACTGAACAACTTAGTTACAACGAGCTTTTAGCTAGTCTCACAGACGAGGCTTTGGCTTTAACGAATCCCATCATCATTATTGATGGTCGTGCCGGCTCAGGTAAATCAACTTTTGCATCTAAATTACAAAACCAACTATTTATTGAAGGGGACTCTGCTCCCCGAGTACTAAACATGGATGATCTGTATTTAGGTTGGGATGGACTCAACGATGGAGTCAGCTATCTTCAAAGAATAATCTTGAATCCGCTGCTAACCAAAGGTTCGGCTAGCTGGCAGGAATACAACTGGGACACCGGTCAACGAGATGCTTGGCGTGAATTCTCGGGTGGAACACCTCTGATTATTGAAGGTTGTGGATCTCTAAATACCACCACAGCCAGTTTGACCAACCTAACTGTTTGGTTGGATGCTCCAGAGCAACTAAGAAGAGACCGATGGCGTGAACGAGACGGTGAAAAGTTCATGCAATTTTTTGATATGTGGGCAGCTCAAGAACTTGATTTCATTGCCAGAGAGAAATCTCCAGAACTAGCTAACTACTACTTACTAGTCCAGTAATCACGCGGATGGTTGTAATGGCCATTTGTTTCATAAGCCAAGCCAAGATAGTCGCCTGGCTGCAACACAATTGCGTATAAAGGCAAATTGGTCTGAGTCCAATCCTTGGCTGGGACTTTATCGTGCTGAACAGTTTTAACAAAAGTCACCCAATGAGCAAAAGCTGGCGGTGTCGTGTGACAGCGTTCGATGTATTTCTCGTGGCCGGCCACCTTGTATAGGGCTGTGTATAGCCCTGGGATGGTATTTACCCGACACACTTCAGCTAGGCCATGGCTTATGGTTCCTTGAACATCGATGCCATATCTCATCAGAAAACTCAATGCATCCATCGGTTCATAAGCCGGCATACAGTTACCTGCAGGTCTGATAACACCATAATCTCCATAATCAATGGAGACATGGATACAGCTTCGCTGGGGATGAGAAGGGATGCCATACCAAACCCAAATTGCCGTTGCAACCGGTAGCGAGATAGAGATAAAGGTAGCGATCTTTAAACCAAGCTTCATTATCTCCCCAACTAACCTAAGAGTTCTTTCTGTTCTTTATCCAAACTCTAGCGCCAGCAACAATGCTAGCAAGGATAAAGAAAGCAGCTATCAGATAGGAAGCGTTTTTGACCGCTGGTATTTCAGCCGAATAGAAACCACACACCGTTAGCCCAGTTCCCCAGGCAACAGCACCAACCAGATTAGAACTAAAGAACTTGTAGTAATTCATCTTCGCAATACCAGCTATTACTGGAACAAAGACTCTGGCCCAGGGCATGAACCTACCAATTACAACCGCCCACCAACCCCAAGCGTTGAAAAGCGTTTCGCTTTTGGTGATTCCAGTTTGAATCCACTTGCCTTTTCTTTTATCAAGATAAGGTCTTCCGAAGTGCATTCCAATAGTAAAGCCAACCTGATCTCCTAACCAGGCTGATAATCCAACGCCAATAGCCATTAGCCAGATGTTGATTCCAGCTTGATGGGCTACTAAGCCTGCTGCGAAAACTAGTGAGTCACCGGTAATAAAAGGAATGAAGGCTCCAACAAATAAACCGGTTCCCGCAAAAACCAAACCCCAAACCACTAAACAAAAAACCAATGCACCCATCCCTGGATACCAGCTGGCTATCTGGTCACTAATGGATAGGTGATGGATCATTTAGGTTGGCCGTAGAGCATGATTTCATTTAGCTCAAGACGGACTCGAGGTGCTATTTCACGTTCGTAAGCCGGACCTTCAAAGTTCTCCGCAGGAGCGAGCTTGCCAACAGCAATCAAAACCAGAACATCTAAATCCTCATCGAGTTTGAAAATGTTCTTAAGTTCATCCCGAACCAAACCACCGATTTGGTGAGTGTGTAATCCAAGAGTTTGAGCCTGAACCAACATCAACGATGTCGCTAAACCTGCGTCATAAGAGCTCATGGTAAGCGGTGTTCCCTCTTGGTTCTTGTTTTGAACAGCAACAAGGATCAGAGCCGAAGCGTTAGGAGCCCAAGCCTGGTTAAAACCAGTCAAGCCCTTCTCGCAAACAACGCTGTGTAGCGGGTCTTCTCGGGAGATGTAGGCAAAGCGCCAAGGCTGCATGTTGTTAGCTGAAGGGGCCCATCTTCCGGCTTCGAGGATTGATAGTGCTTCATCTTTAGATAAAGTGTGTGATTTATCGAAAGATCTAGGCGACCATCTTTCGGCTAGAACATCGGCGATTGGTGCGTGGGTAACGGCTCTTTTATTAGTTGCCATGGTTCTAGTTTAAGGCCTCGCTCAGAGCTGCCAATAGGCCCTCAACATCTTCAGGCTTGGTATCCCAGGCACACATCCAACGAACCTGGCCGGTCCTATAGTCCCAAACATAGAAGCGATACTTCTGTTGCAAAGCTTCGATAATCGTTTCTGGCAAGATCGGGAAAACAGCGTTAGCTTGGGTTGGGTTTGGAACACTCACCCGGCCGCCAGACTGCTCAGCAATCTTTCTCACTCCAGCATCAAGAGTTTTAGCCATGGCATTAGCGTGCTTGGCATTATTGATGGCTAGATCGTTTTCCAGTAACCCGATTAGTTGAACGCTAACGAATCGCATTTTGCTCGGTAACTGCATGGAGGTTTTGCGTAAGAAAGGAATTGAATGGGCCAAAGTCTTGTTATTCAAAACAACTACTGCTTCTGCTGCTAGTGCCCCGATCTTAGTTCCACCAAAGCTAACCAGGTCAACCCCAGCATCGGTGGTGAACGCTCTGAAACTAACCCCAAGAGCAGCCGCTGCGTTAGAGAGTCTGGCACCATCCATGTGTAAGAAGAGGTTGTTCTCATGAGCAAACTCGGCTAACGCTTTAACTTCAGCAATTGAATAAAGTGTGCCAAGTTCGGTGGTTTGAGTGATGCTAATAGCAGCAATCTGTGCTCTGTGTACTGAACCGATGTCAAAAAGATATGGCTTAATAATCTCTGGTGTTAGTTTGCCGTCATTAGTTGGAATAGTCCAAAGTTTTATCCCAGCCATCTTCTCTGGGGCTCCGCCCTCATCAGAGTTGATGTGTGCGGTTTCAGCACAAACCACTGCTTCCCATCTTTTAACCACAGATGATAGAGAAACTACGTTAGCTCCGGTTCCGTTGAACACCGGGAAGACTTCAGCCTCAGGGCCAAACTCTTTCTTGAAAGCCGCCGAGAGCTCTGCTGTTACAAAATCATCACCGTAGGCAACTTCATGCCCCTCGTTGACCTGTTGCATTAACTCAAACAGCCTTGGATGAACACCTGCGTAGTTATCGCTAGCGAACCCACGCCAAACTTTACGATCTGCCAAACTCATCTTTACTCCTCGGATATGTTCTATAACCTCTAATCTACTTGACCTGGCAAACCTTCATATATACGAACATCCGACCTGCTACCGATACCCCTACTGGCAAAGTAGATTTGTTGTTATAGCAGGAGGTAAGTATGTATGACCGCTCAGTTCTAGTAGTTGAAGATGAGCCGTTTATCAGGGGCCTAGTTGCCGACAAACTCAAAAGCGATGGATTCAAAGTTGAAGTTGCCTCAAGTGGAGCCGAAGCACGCAAAATAGCTGCCAACTCCGACCTAGACATAGTGGTCATGGACATCGACCTGGGTCCAGGACCGTCAGGACTTGACCTTGGCATCGCACTTCACAAAATGCATCCGGAATTAGCCTTGGTTTTCCTAACCCACGTTCCTGAGCCAAGAATTTACGGTATCGATCTAAAATCTGTCCCTAAGAACGCTGCCTACCTTCTTAAAGAACGCTTGGTTGACCCTAACGTTCTAAATAACGCTATCGAAGCAGCACTGAGAGATCGGGTTGGTCCTGAATTCAGGGATGACCTCAAACCTTCTCACCCACTCATGAATGTTTCCAAGATTCAACTTGATGTTCTAAGAATGATTGCCAAAGGCATGAGCAATCAGCAGATCGCTGATGAGCGCGGAACAACATTGCGAGCAGTTGAAAACCTTGTTAACCGAGCTATCGCAGCTGCTGGCATTGGTGCCAAGAGTAAAACTAGTGCTCGAGTTATTGCAGTTCGAGAATTTATTCGAGTAGCTGGCTTACCCGAATAAAGAATCTGGGTCAAAAGATGCATCTCGCATCTTCTCGTAATTCAAAATCAAACACTCAATGCCTCTATCTTCAGCAAGAGTTCTGGCCTGTGGCTTAATCTCTTGAGCCGCAAAAATACCTCTGACCGGAGCTATCGAGGCATCTCTATTTAGTAATTCCAAATACCTAGTTAACTGCTCAACACCATCGATCTCGCCACGACGTTTGATTTCTATCGCAACAGTTTGACCAGATGCGTCCTTAGCCAGAATATCTACCGGACCAATAGTTGTTGCATATTCTCTTTTGATTAGTTTGCTGCCTTCGCCTATCAATTCAATTTGGTCGGCAAGTAATTCTTGAAGACTAGCTTCAACCCCATCTTTGATAAGCCCTGGGTCTTTACCAAGTTCCTGGTCAATATCATGGTGAATCTCGTAAATCTGAATCCATAGAATATCTGCGGTCTTGGCTTGGCTAACTCGCCAAATCTCCTTGACACCATTGGCTAGCTGTTCCTGGTCTGGTTCATGCCGGCTGTAATTGCAAGGTGGATTCATCCAGTTCAGCGGCTTATAGGACCCTGTTTCACTGTGAATCAGGATACTGCCATCGCCTTTTAGCATCAGGAGTCTTTTAGCTTTAGGCAGGTGAGCGGTCAACCTGCCCGCATAATCAACCGAGCATTCGGCTATAACTAGACGCATTTACTTTTTCTTATTTAGCTTTGTTTCAAGTTCTTCAAGGCGAACAATCAAATGCTCTAAAGCTTTGTCTTGGTGATCTAGGTGCTTTTGAATTTGAATTGATTCTTCTAAAACCGCAGCAGCATCGTCATAAGTCATGATTGCTCTTTTCTCAGCGGCCGTTGCCTGAATGTTTTGACCAACAATGATGATTGGAAGTAAGACTAGTTGAAGAAAGGTTTGAGCTATCCAGGAAACAATCTGAACAGGATCGGCTTTCATAATCACTGATGGCAGTGAAACCAAGGTCAGTGCAAAGAAAGCATAGGCCGCCCACATAGTTCCAACCCGCTTGGTAATACCTAAACCGAGTTTGTCGTTAGCACTTTGGGGACTTGGGTTCTCTGATAGTGAATCAGCATTGCTAGGTCTTTGTGTTTTACGTTTTTCTATGTGTGGATGTTGCACATACTTGAACTTAAGGTTTGGAGCCTTGCTTGCCATTTAGGCCTCGATTTCTAATTTCATGGTTGGTGGAAGAGTCGTAACATTCCGAACTTTGATGCTCTTGACAGAAGACCCCAGTTGAGCTTCGACCTTTATCTTCAACGCATCTTTATCTATCTCAATGAAATCTGTGACCAAGACAAACTGTTGGTTTATGCCCTTGCGAAGCACTTTCGGGTGATCCACCACAAATACGGCAACAACCAATATGGCTGCATAGGTTACTTGAACCGGTAGGTCATAGGCCGGTAGCCCTAGATCTAACCCCATCGCCAAAGCAACTAGCAGGTAACCAATCTCGTTCCAGCCCAACGTCTCCGAGCGGAGCCTAAAGATAGAGATAACGCTAAACAGGGCAAAACCAACCCCCAGCGAGATGGTGAAAGTTCCTAAAGCCCCGCCTAGAACATACAAAGTGATGTTGATTAGGGTGATAGCCACAAACACGTCTCTACGCTTATGTCTGCGGTAAAAACAGGCATATGCCAAGACAAATAAGAGGACCAGGTCGATAGCCAGTGAGGCTAGAAGTGCGTTGTAGTCAATTGGGGTCACAAGGTTAGACTAGTCCAAATGGACAAAATATCAGTGTCAAGGCGGATCCTGGGAAGCGCTGTGGTCATTTCTGGCCTAGTTCTAGGACTGGTTGCTCCTGCTCAGGCGGTAGCGCCTTTGACCTTGACGGATATTTATAGCACCACCAAAATACTTAGAGTCGACCTAACCCTCCCAGCTAGTTCAGTTAGCTCACTCAACAATTCGCAAACTTTCAGGGTCTATGTTCCAGGCACGGTAGCTCTGAAACTTGGCACCAAAACCAGCGGCGATCTAGACATAAACATTCGACTTAAGGGTTCAACTTCCATGTTTAGCCTCAATGAAACCCCATCATTCAAGATCAAGTTCAAGAAAAACGGTGGGCTTGGTTATCTTGGCCTAAGGCGCATGACTTTAAACGCGATGACCCAAGACGGTAGCAAGGTCCATGAATATGCCGCCTACGCTCTATTTAACGCAATGAGCCTGCCAGCACCTAAAACTGGTTGGGTGCATCTGTATATCAACGGGGTGGACCGTGGTCTCTATGTGAATATCGAACAGCCAGATCAGGTGTTTAGTTCTAAAAGATTCAAAGACATTACCCAACATGTTTATGAAGGTATATATTCTCAAGATGTTGGTTACGGAGCCGCTTCAGGCGGTGCCGATAGTGGCTCGTTCTTGGCAGATTACGGTTGGAAAGTAACCCCAAACAAAAACGACCTTTCCTACCTAATTGCCTACGCTAATGACCCAAACCCACTCACTTGGTATAGAGGACTGAATCAAGTATTTAACAGAACCGAACTCATAAAGTTCTTCGCGGTTGAAAACTTTATCGGCCACTGGGACGGATACTCCGGGCCTGATATAAATAATTACTATCTGCGAAGCAGCACGCAAAACAAATTCACTTTTATTCCGTGGGGAACGGACCAAACTTTCGGGGAAAATAGGGCAACACCTGTTGTCGGTGATGACTTCTTCCTGCCGATGCTCTCAAATAGAGCAGACCATCCCTGGGCAAACAATCTGCAAAGAGGGAAGCTTTATGTCACATGCATAAATTATCTTCCTTGCAAAACCGAGTATCTCAAAGACCTGAAAGCTGTCTCAGCTAAGGTGACCAGCATGTTACTAACCACCAAAATAAATTCCGCGGTGCAACTTATTAACACTGTTGCCGACCCACAAAACTCGAATAGCTCAGCCAATTTGAAAGCCCTCCACACCGAGCAGACTAGAACAGTTCGATGGATCTTGACTCGTCAAGCACAAGTTGCCGACCTGCTGAAACAAAACGGTATTAAATAACCCCAGCTAGTTTCAATGTCACACCAAGCATTACAATCCCCCCGACTCGGTAAAGATACCGCCACTTTTCCTTCTTTATCGGCCTATCCTCATCATTCCCGCCCTCACGGCCGAATAGGCCAGCAACACCAACTAGGAACATCGGAATTGGCATCAGAATGAAAGACCACTGGGAATAATCTGTTCTGTGGCCTAACCAAGACCCAACAAATAGGGCGGTATAGCTAGCAACCAAAAGGCTAAACGCTAGCCCCGGTAAGCCCTGCGGGATTAGTTTCCAAATTAAAGGAGAGTTAGGTAACCGATCTTGGAACCAGCTCAGGACGTTAGGCAAAATAAATATTATGCTGCCTACCCACACCTGCCAGGTGTTACCCATGAAAGCGGCCGTTACAAACACAAACAAACCTAAGCGTAAAGCTGTTGATAAAACTTTTTGCAGTTGACTGGTTGAACTGACTTCAGTTGGATTGATTTTATCTAAGCGAGTTGGATAGAACCGAGCAGCAAGCTCTTCCAAAACCACTCGAAACACAATGGCTATAGAAAGGAAGAAACCGAAGTCGGCAACGTGGTTAGCCACAGACAACGTTCTACCAGCCAGAGCTGGCAGAGTTCCCACCATGGATGAGACAGTCCAACCAGTGAAGAAAACTAGGACTGCAATGTCCGCAATTCTTTCCCAGAAGTAACTGAAGCTAGTTTCAAAGTGTTTACGGATCTGCCTAAAGGCGATGGCAACTAACGCGGGACCAAAACCAACAACTAAAACACCGAGCATCATTCGAAGGTCAGAGATATCCCTGATACCAAAAGTGTCGACCATGCCGATTACGAAGATGAGAGTTGCTAGCAAACCTGAGAAGGCATCAAACATTCCTAGAATCGCAATAAATATAAACAGTCGCCAATCCGGCGGGCCAATCTGCAAAACTGGATTCATCAAACCAATAGTTGCTAAAGCAATACCGGTTAGCGGAAATGCTAGCCATAACGAACCAAACATTGCTCTTAGGTATGCGCCGTCATTGATAATCTTCGAAACAACTGGTGACACCCTGGCAACATGAACTGTTAGGTCATGGGTGAATTTATCTAAGAAGTTAAATATTCGCAATCTAAATATAGGTATACGATCGCCAGGCCCTTCATGGGATGAGGTAAATGCTTCAACCTCGGCGTCAATATTGGTTAGCGAACCATCTTGCTGATTAGTGTCTTGCGATGAGGAAGCAGAAGATCCGCTAGAAGAACTGGAACTTGAGGATCCAGCTGAAGCGCCGGCAGCTGCACTGGCGGCGGCACCGGCTGCAGCAGCCACAGTTGAGACAACTGCAACTACCGTTGCGGTGGTCTTTACAGTTGCGGCTATGGCTTCGGGGCTACCAATCGGGTTGAACGGCACGCTAGGGCTATTGTCATCTCCTGAAGCACCGATACCCGGATTAGCTACTGGAGCACCAACATTGATAGTTGGCAAGGTTAAGGTCAGCAGGTCACTAACCGGGTTACTAACCGGTGGTGGGGTCAATGTCTCAACTACGCTAGGAACCCCGTTCGCTCCGGCAATGGCACTGATGGTTAGGTCAATTACTTGGTTGCTCAACTGAGTCTGAGCATCCGTAACCGCTGTTCTAACGCTTGCCTGCAGGCCCTTACCGAAGCCAGATTTGAAAGAGATGTTAGTTACCAGAGTCTTAGGGATAATCAACATACGGACCTTGTATTGGCCCTGAGCCGCTATTCCGAAGGCACTCGCCGAAGCTGAGTTATTAGTAAAGGCTGTTCGACCAATGAACTGCCAGGTGTTCCCAGTTTGCAGGAAGGCCACCAAATCAGAACTAGCTCCTATCTCCGGACTAACAGTCACGGTCAGATCAACCGAGGAACCAACCTCAACTTCTTGGAGCTTCTGATAAGCAATCTGATCCTGCAACGTAGAACCTGTGAGGTCGGTGGTCAAATTGACAACCGGAGCTTGCTCCATAGGAGCATAAATTCCTTGGGTTTCAAGAGCTAGTTGAGCATCTGCAGCTATGGCTCCAAAAATAGATGACACTGGAGTCTTTAAGAATTCTTTTGGAATGGTTCCATTTTGCGTCTCAACGACCACAACCGGTGAATGCGAGTCAATCAATTCTGAGGTTAGGTCTGCATCCGGCCCTTGATTACCGAGATTATCTGACAAACTATTCTTTTTTAGTGTTAGACCAAAAGTTCCGTCTGCACAGTTAGATAAACCAACCTGGAAATAGGTTCCAGATCCGGTGACGCTACTTATTTGACAACTCTTAGAAGTTCCAGCTAAAACAAAATCACTGGCAACGAGGTTCGTTACTGGGCTATCTGTTCTAACATCAAAAACATGCACTAACGTTCTTGCCGAAGCTGGTTGCAAAGTAATGGTGGCAGTTGGAGCTAACTGATTGATGGTCAAAAGAGCAGAATTGACTCCCATTACGCTGACAACCAAATCACCGGATAAATTAGTTGTTGAAATCTCACTCACAGTGAATTCGTAGTTGATTGTCTTTCCAACCACGGTCTTCTTTGTGATTTTAGTTTTGAAACTTCCCTGAGTGATTGCCGAACCCGAGAGCACAATATCTGAACTGGTAAAGGCTGTGCTTTTGTCTAAAGAAACCTGATAGTTATAAACACTTTGGTTTGTTGGGGATGTAGTTAATAGTTCAACACTCTGTGGAGCATTATGCGGAATGTAACTAATGGCAATTCTGCCTGGCCCGGCAGGTGCCACATATTCACTCTTAGTTACTGCACCGCCAACTTCGGTATTACTTCCCGCTGCGCCACCAAAGCCAGAGTTTTCTTTGCCTCCATTCGGAGCTTGATAAAGTAATCCTCCCGCTCCGCCAACAAGTCCTGCGCCGCCACCGCCACCGCCGCCACCGTCGCAAAATGGATTGCAGTTCGTGGTGGCACCCTCGCCACCGGCAGAGCTGCCAGCAACGTATGCGTTTGTAGTATTACCAGCTGTTGAACCGTTTACCGAGTTCGATGAACCACCGCCACCGCCTGCGCCAGCAGCAATATATGTCTTACTTGAGATTAGAACAACAGAGGCTGCTCCACCGCCACCACCAGCTCCAGAGCTTCCAGCTGAGCCAGCGTTACCGCCATTACCGCCCTGATAGATGGGGCCAAAGGAAGATAATCCACCGGAACCGCCACCGGTTCCAGGAGCGTTTGAACGTCCGTCTGCTCCCGCGCCACCTGGGAAAATGTAAATGTATGTGTCAGTTAGATCTGTGTAATTCAGAACTAAGTGCCCAACTTCTCCGCTTGCTGCAGCAATACATCCGTTACCGCAGTCCAAACCACCCTTACCACCAGCCCCGCCGAACATTTCAACTTGAATAGCTCCTAAACCTTCAGGCACCTTGATTTTGTATCCACCTTGAGAAAAAACAAAAGTAGTTAGGCATTTAGAGTCAACAAAACTGAAACCCTCAATACAGTTAGTCTCAGCAAACGCTGGTTGGGTCAGAGAAAGTTCGGTGGCAGTAAGAGTAAAGCCAAAGGCTAAAGAGATTGACATTAGAAGATTGGTAAATTTTTGAATTTGTTTCTTCATGGTCACCTCCATCGTGGTCTATGAATATTCTATTTAGTCTTCCGTTTTACTTATGTTTTAGCCAGTTCGCATTTACGAATGTTTAGATATTCGTCTATTCGGTGACAAACGGAGCACAAACAATAATTACCCGGCTCTTAGCATCGGCCAAAGCATTTTTATATGGTTCAAGATCGCTATCTGACGCGTTTGAACTTAGAAGATTGAAATACTGTCTAGAAATAGTCGCTACATTAAGTAGAGCAATTTTCACATCTAAATTACCTGCAGTCTGGCCTTCCAATTGAACTTGGTTTAGGAAAGGCGCAATATCTGCATCTAGCTGTGGCACCTGCAGTAAGCCGTAGCCGTAGCATGAAGCACGATCCTGAGTTCTGTAAACAGAAGTTATAGAAACATTCAAAACCCAAAGTGAAATGCATGCAAAAAAGACACCGCTGTAAATTAAATAACGGTTTCTAAGTTTCGGTGGCAACTTCAATTCCCCAGTGGATTTTCTAACCCTAAAAGCAATGAAGCAGTTGGCTGCAACAGAGAACAAAGTAAAGGCAACTGCCATTCCAAAGATCTGGCCAGTGCTGAAACGTAACAACTGAGAAAAGCCGTAAATGAGTTCGAAATAATTCTTACCCGGCACCTTATTGAGAATTGTGGCTGCCGCCACTAATGGGGCTATAAAAATCAAAATCGCTGGAATAAGCGCTAACCAGGCCTTGACGCTGGAAGATATTTTGGTAAAGAACAACCCAGCTGTGATCAGGTTCAATAGGCAGAAAAGTATGTTAACAAAGACCACTAACTTCAACTGGGTCTGGTAGTCAGCGTAATTTGGACTGTTCAGCACCTCTAAATAACTAGGCAGTGGCAGCCAGAAACTAACCAACCAAAACACTGAAGCTGAGCTGGCGACCAGCATGAAGGCTGCCCGATACTGGAAAAGTCGACTCATGAAAAGAACTCCTATTTAGACATATCTAAGCCTAGCCAGAAGCCAGAAGATGCGAGAATAGGTGAGATGAAAGACTTATTAGGCAAAACGGCGTTGATTACCGGAGCTAGCTCTGGTCTAGGCGAAAACTATGCTTTAGCCCTCTCAGATAGAGGTGCCAGGGTTATTCTGGTGGCTAGAAGGGCGGATCGATTGAGGGCCCTGGCTGACCTAATCAGCGCTAAACACGGCATAGAAGCGGCCACGGTCCTCCCAACCGACCTAAGCGCCAAGGAAGCTGCGGGATCCTTAGCCAAGATAATCCAAGGTCGAGGGATACAGGTTGACATTCTGGTAAACAATGCTGGATTTGGAACAACTACAAACTTCATCGATGAGTCCCAGCAGGCAATATCGGCGGAGCTAAT
>Ga0304729_1000897_pt1 | contig 20526 bp, 22 predicted proteins | sample C_131016_MF_Meta_FD_190475 | JGI IMG/M metagenome (GOLD analysis project Ga0304729, IMG submission 190475) | Freshwater microbial communities from Lake Croche, Canada to study carbon cycling - C_131016_MF_MetaG (v2) (version 2) | ecosystem: Environmental > Aquatic > Freshwater > Lake | place... | reverse complement strand
CGGACGGCGGCAACGCGGAAAACTCCCGTCAGTCGTTCCGTCTCATCTCCACTCCCCTGGAGAACTTCGATCTTTCGCCCGAGTTCACTTTGCTCTGGCTCCAGGACGCTCTTCCGAGCGACGTGGACGCCACTGTCAAGGGTGCCCTTACCGGTGACGCGCAGCTCATGGACGCCAAGTTCTTTGAGTGCTTGCTGACCAAGCGAACGGCGGGCGCGGTCGGTACCGCTTATCGAGCGAGCTTCTACAACGGCGAAACGGATGTTCCGGCGTACAAGAACAGCACGTTTGCTTCGGCTCACTACCACTACCTTGGGCTCAACGCCACCACGTTTACGCTCTCTCACCTTCGGGCGATGAAGCGAGACATTCAGGAGCATGGTTTTGGCCTTCAAGCCGGCGATCTTCACCTGTACATCAACAATGCGCAGGAAGACGACGTGATGGCGCTGATCAACTCGAACAGCACGATTCTCCAGGCCATCACTGGCCAGCGAGAACGCGCGATTGATGGCGGTCTGCGAAACTCCGGATTCGACATCATCATCGAAGGCGTGGTGATCCACGTTGACGATAACGTGCCTTCCGGTTACCTTACGATGGTCGCTTCTGACGCGGAAGCTGTTCTGCAGCGAACCCACATCAACCCGGCATATCAGGGGCTTCAGCAGTTCCGCGAATCGCCGAACGAAATGTACCCGCTCATGGGGATGAAGTTCGTTCGCCGAACCGGATTCTCTGCGAGCAACCTCGGCGCGGCAACGTCTCGGCAGTTGGTCGCTTCGACCACCTACACGAACCCGACGTTTAACCAGCTGAGTTAATGACCAAGGGGGAGAAATCCCCCTTTTAACCCCATGAAATACAAGATCATTTTTGACGGGTGCCACGATTACCGAGCCGGTGACGTGGTCGAATTCCCGGCCCAAATCGACACTGCTTACTTGCTAAAGGTTGGCGCGATTGAAGTCGCACCGGAACCAGAACCCGAAGCAAAGAAACCCGCGACCAAGTAACCCCCAATGGCCTTTACCTACGATCTCAATACGTTAGTCGGCAAAGTGCGGCTGATGATTCCGGACACCGTTTCGGGCACCGCCGTATTCTCCGATGAAGAGCTGACGGCGCTTTTGTCTCTGTCCAACCAAAACGTATTTGAGGCAACGGCAAAGGCCTATGAATCGATCGCGCGGGACCGCACCAGGCGACTTCAGTCTTACAGCGAGGACGACACCAAGATCACCTACTACAGCGGCAAAGAACTGCTCGACATGGCACAGGCCGCGCGAAACGCAGGGCTTTCCGGCTCGCTTCAACTTGGGGAAATCACTGGGGAGAACTTGCTCGACACCTATCGCCCTCTCTGGCGCAATTACCTTGACCGGACGTTGGAATGAGGCAGATTACCGACGATTCCGACGCCAATAGTGAGCGGATCAACGCGATCTACACCGACCGCATGGACGTGTACCGGCTGAGTCATTCCCGTGACTCAATGGGCGAACCGACGTCGGGTTCATACGTGATTCAAAACCTGCCGTGCAAGCATTTCACCACGTCCAACTTTGACTTTACGACGCCGGTCGGTTTCGGTCTTGCTGGCAAGAATAACATCATGACGGCGGACTATCTCCACTATCCGTTGGTCTACAACGGTTCCCCAGTCGAACTAAAGTCTGGCGATTTAGTGAAAACAACGAACCCCATCGGAACCGAAATGTGGTTCACCATCACCGGTTTTGGACTGGAGCGCACTCGGCTAAACGTCGCTTCGGTCTACATCTTGACGACCCCCGCCCCTTTCTAACATGGCACTACCCCTTTGGAGCGACATTTACCCGGAGATTCTTACTGGGATTCACGCAGCGTTGCCATCGGTGAGCATCTCTGCTGGCACCGGGAATGCGGTGTGGTCTAGCTTCCAGGCCGTGACCCAGAACATTGTAGAGAACGCCAAACTTGACGGCTCGGGGATTGCCGGCCTTCCGTTTGTCTTTGTGGAAGGCGGCGAATACCAACCGGATCCAGAGTGGGGCATTGCTCAGCTTTACTACCGCGCTCCGCTGCGGATCTACTACGTCGATGCCAACGTAAGCCAGGACGCGGTTTTTACTGCTCTGAAGGCCGTCAAAGACTACTTTGACCTCCCGACTCGGCAATTCACACACTTCCAGGTGATTGAGACGGGCGCGGTTCATTCCAGCGGATCCAATGAAGTGATGGCGTCTTTGGCTTCCCAACTTCGCACCACCCTTCGCGGTGGCTACGTGTCTTGGGATCCGGGCTGGTTGGTCGGTGAGTAAATGCCGACAATCAATATCGAGGACGCGGCGCGGTACTTCCGCACCGAACAACAACGCATTCGGCTAGACCTTCGGCGGGCGGCGGCGGCGGCGATTCAGTCCGGCTTTGAGTACGCGAAACGGGAATCCAGCGGGCCGTTTTCCCTCTCGGCACTGGCGGCAATGGATCACCCCTACGCCAAACGGCACGGGAGCCCCCAGATTGACCCCAGCCGCATCAACATGCAGACGGGGGACTTTTACCGCGGCTGGAATAACAGCAAGCCAATGGCCGGCGATGCGATCATCTTGGGCCGGATTTACAACCTTGACCGGGTTGCTGACTTCCTAAAGTACGGGACTCGGTTCATGTTCGCGCGGCCCATCCAGCAGCGAGTGGAGACATTTTTGGAGACGGCGGCATACGCCAACGTCCGCCAGGTGGCGGGCAATTTTGAACGGAGAAACTAATGGAAGACCCGACCCCTATCGACATCGTTCCTCAAGGTTTTGGCGCGGGATGCCCGACCGATGAGCCCGTCAACATCCCTGTGGAGACCGAATAAATGCCATCAATCAAGAACTACCTAAAAGGCGCTCATCTTACAAGCGTCGTCATCACTCCTCAGGCGGTTGCCGCTAACGGCACCATGACCGATGGCACCCCCGTTACCGTCACTTCGACGATGGAATCCATCCAGGAGACTTTCGCCGCCGTCAATGAGGAAATTGCGGCCGTAAACTCGACGCGCACGAACCCGGTTCGAGTCGCGGACTCCGTTGGACTCTCCATTGCGATCATCAAGGTTAACAACGGCAGCGACGTCAACCCGCTGAAAACGCTGGTGCTGAATAACGACATCTTTAAGGTGGCGTGGACGGAAGGAACTGTCACGAGCTACGCCAAGACCACCACAATCTACGGAACGCGTGGAACCCTTCAGAGCGGCATTCAGGGACGCGGTAAGCAGATTGCCACACTCGACTTTGAATCGGTAGACGCCGGAGCTTCGACGGTTGCGGTGGTGGATGCCTAAGCCTAACGTCTACGGGCTGGTTCGCCCTAAGCCGGACATCAAAACGGTGACTCTGCGAAGCGACGGAAACGAAGACATCACGCTCCCCATCCGTCGCCTTCCTCTTTTGGAGTTCACCGCCGCCACCCGCGAGACTGCCGAGGGGTACGCCGCAAAGTACATTCACGGCAAATGGACGGACGACGACGGTCAGGAAATGGATCATCCGATGACCTTGCCCCCGGTCGGTGGCGAGCCGGTTTTTGTGACCGACGCCACCTGCCGAACGCTTGCCGCTATTGAGGCCGCGCAGGTCGGTGACGATCCGTTCACCTTTGAAGAATTAGCGGCGATTGCTTCGGTGGACGGGTTTCACTACGGGCTTATGGAGGCTTTTGCCGCCAGTATCCCGAACGCCCCGCGTGAGGAAAAGCCCAGCCCAAAAGAGCCGACTGGCACTCCATCAACAAGCTCGCCGTAAACCTTCTTCACTCTCACCCCGAACTGCTCCAGCGGCAAGACGATTTGCTCTGGAGCATCAATGAGCGGCTAGGAGGCGCGGCGGGCCTCACGATCCCGCGCCTTACCTCGGAATGGATTGATGACCTGATTCAGGTCGGAATCGCCCAAACGGACGAACTCGAAGAATTGCAGGACGAAATGGCCCAAAAGGCAAGAGAAAATGGCAATAACGATTGACCTAAAGTTAGGCGGAAACGCGCTAACGGATCTGGATAACTATGCCGACGCAATGGCCCGAATTGCGCCTCTCGCGAAGCAAACCCGGGATCATTTGGCCGGCAGTAAGAACACGTGGCTTACCAAAGCGGCAAACGAAGCGGAGCGGCTGAATAAGGCTCTTGCCCAGGCGTGTCTGCTATCCAACCAGCTTTCCCAGACGAGCGGCCAAATCGCCCAAATGGGCTCGGTCAAACAGACGAACAACTATAAGAGCATCACCAACAATCGATTCTCGCCACCCCGAACGCCACGGGCACCGGCAGTTCCGAACACGCCGGGCGTATCAATCGCACGTTCCCTTCTCAGTACCCGTTTCCCCGTTTTGGGTAGCTCCATGCTGGGTAAAGACGTGCTAAATATTGCGGGAATCAATCCGCAGGCGGTCTTGAAATCCGTCGCGGCGCTTGGACCGGCGGCAGAAATGGCGGGCGCGGCGCTTGGGCCTCTGGCGATTGCGGCTATCGCCGTAACCGCAGCGTTCAATCTGGCGAAGATGTCGGCGGAGGCGATAAATAACGACCGAACCGCAAACGCTCTTTCGGGGGGATCGTCGGCACAATCGGCGAGTGCCAACGCCATCGCCGGAAGCATCGGACTCGGCAGCGGGGCCATTTCCGGAGTGTCAAGCAAGATTGCGGGCGGCGGCATGGCCTCAGCGGTCGCCATGCGGCTTGGCATATCCCCAATTCGCGGCGGGATGATCGGCGACATGAACGATGCGGCGGCATTCACAAAAGTAACGGACGCCATCCGCCGAGCAAAAAACAATGAGGCTGGTCTTCGGCTTGCTGATACGTTCGGAAACCGTGAATTGGTCAAGGTTCGCGATATGTCCGAAGGCACCTATGACCGGCTGAAAAAGGTTCAGGGATCTACCCAAGAGCAACGGACGGCGGCGGCGGATTTTGATGCCGAGATGGTCATATTTAACAAGCACCTTGACGAATTGAAATACCACCTTTCGCCAGTAGTGAAAATGGTTGGGGATTGGGTTGATGCGCTGAATCAGCTAATCGGCGGGGCCACCAGCGGGGACATTGGCGACATTGTCAGCGGGGCGGCGAAAGCCGTGGTTGGCGGCATGCAGTTGGGCGGCTTTGGCATTCCCGGCCTTTCTCAGCTAATCGATCAATTATCCGGCATGAACGGAAAGAAAGAAGAAGCGGCGGCTCGAGAGAAGCAAACTCGCGCAATCAATGAGAACACGCGAGCGTTGAAAAATAGCCGGGAAGTCATCGGCGGTGGAAACCGGTCGCAGTCGGCAATTCCGTCCGGAATCACTGGTCGAGAGATTGATGCGGCGATTCGTGCGCAAGGTATCCAGCTTGGTTTTCTTCCGTAACTTGATTGGACTGTCGGCAATTCCAAAACAAGGATGCCGTCACCAAGAAAGTCATCATTGCCCAAAGCGGAACTCGTCGACGTCGAATAATTGGCGGTTTTACGATCGGAGGGGCTTCAATCAATCCCACGATTCCGGATCCAAATTGATGCCCGCACGTTGGGCACACGTCCACCATTACCGGCTGAAATCGACGGCACTTTGGACAGGATTTAAGGGTTTGGTTCAAAAGAACTCGAATGATTTAACCGGCTGGCCTCGGTTCAACTTGCTGGCGATCATGTAGGCATCAACGGCGGCGGCTGGATAGATAACCAAAATGGAGACGCCGCCCGTGATCCCGGCCGCAATTAACGCAACGATCAGGATTACCAATCCTTTCAGAACTTGCTTATTGAACATTTGCCCGGCACCGGTGATGCAAAGCAGGCTCAACAGCAGAGCGGTAGGCACCGAATGCGACCCCGGCAGGACTTGGATGATGTTTGACGCTGGCAGTTGCGGCTGAGGCGGGTACTGACCATACGGCCCCGGCTGAGGTCCGGGTTGTGGCTGATTCGGTGGCGACTGCGCCCCCGGCTGAGCATAGAAAGCCATCGTGGGATCGGGCGCGAACTGAGTCCGAAAGATATGACCGCACGACCAACAAGTCTGAGCGGCTATCGGATTCACGTTCTGGCACTTCGGGCAGACCTTTTGCCCTTGGTTTGGTGAGTTTGGAATCATGGCGACCTCGCCGCATTTTACGACAAGAAAGTAGATCAATATGCCATTTGGTGACGCCAACGCTATCGCATTAACTCCAGATCGGAAGACTTACGTCACTCTTGACGAACATTTTCCGTCTGCCACCCAGCCGTTTTTGGCGTTTTCGCGGCTTCATGGGGAAATGGCGCACAGCATCGGGGCGGTCAAAGACAACTTCGTTTATGTGCCATCGGTCGGTTGGCAGCTAAAACCGATTCAAAGCGACCCGGGAGCGATTCAAGAGCTGACGGCGGCAGAGGATGGTATCTATTCGGGCGGGCTTTTGGCGTGCGCCTCGGCTTATTCGGAAATCAACACCTACCGCAAGATGTCCGAACTTCTGGGCGTAAGCTACGCGGCGGGTGTCCACTCGGCCGGGTCTAAGTTTTGGGCCAAGCGAATCGCCGCGGGCGTGAGCTGGGATACCGGAAATCTGGCGGCGGATCTGGCGAGCTTCCCGCAACCGTTCTTCAGCGAGGACTACTGCGTGATGGATCGGGCGGTGGTATCAACTGAATCCCACGACCCCCGTGATCCGCTCTACATTCGGTTTTACAATCCAAACATTGGCGCGGTCGGAACGCTTTTGACCCTGTGTTTCACGGGACCGGCGGGCGGCAACGGGGTGGGCGTCGGTAACGGGCAGTATGCCGTCAAGGTGCGGGCCGATGGTTCCATGACGCTCTATGAGCGGAACAAAATTACCCTCGCGTGGATAAAACGCCAGACGTTTCGATGGAACACGAGCAATTACGCCAGTTCCGATACCTCAAGCCTTTTGGTCATCAGTTCTAACGCGATCATGGACGCCGCCGGAAAGTTCACGGGGACGCTCATCAAATTGGCCGTGACCAACGTGATCAACGGCGGGTACTCCCTTATCAATCTGGTGGCGGGCCTGGCGGCTCACTCGGTAGAAGAAGAACTTGGGATTTCCCCGGTCTACCACGTGCCTCAACACAAGGAAGCCGTGACCACTCTGTCTCCGCTTCGGCTTGACGTTCGCCGAGATACGCGCGTTCAATTTCAGATTTCCCGCGCGACCTACCCGGCTTCGGGAACGCTGATTGATGATGGTTTTACTTTGCCGTTCCAAATGGCTGAACCGGCGGGGGAAGATTCTCTCCTGCGCCTGTCGTTTTTTTGCTCGCTTCCCGGAGATAGCACGGTTACGGGCGCATTGTGCGACGAAACCGGCACCGAGTTGCCGGGGGGAGTTCTTGAGCTAAGCACCGACCACGGGGCCACGATTGCCTATCCGACGCCAAACCCGGCGCCAAGGTCGTACCGGGTCAAGTTTGTTGGCGAATCCACCAGCGACCTGCGAAAGACGCCCACCATCACCCGTTACAACGTGTACCGCGATGCGGTGTTTGTCACTCCGGCCACCACCACGATCGAATCCCCGCACACCGAGAGTGGTACCGCTCTTATGTCCAACGCGATTGAGTCCGGGGCGGGCATCACGATTAACCAAGGGGCAAAGGACTGTAGCGAAGATTCGGCGTCATTCACGCTTGCGGACTTCACCGATAGCCTTGGGATTTTGCGCACCAAGGGTCGTATTCCGGTTAAGGTGGAAGTGGACCTCGACGGCACCCGAACGACCATTTTCCGGGGTTACACTCAAGACCAATCGGCAAGCCGGATGGTACGTCGCGCTCCTGAGTGGGCGGGATACCCCGACAAAGACGCGCACCATTACCAACTCCAGGTGGCGGGCGAATGGACCCGACTGTCGGAGGCACTAGCCCCCAAAACGTTCACCTGGTCGCAGGATCTTGGGATTTTGGGATTTGCGGCGTTCAAGGTGACCGACATCATCACGACCTTGCTGAAAACGGCTTACCCGCCGTCGATGATCAATATTCAGGATTTGCCGCTGCGACCGATGTCCAATGACGACGGTACGCTCACGATGCAGTTCAACGACCCAATCCAGCCGATTGTAAAAAAGCTGGCGGCGGACTATCTTGGCGCGTGGGTCATCTTTGACTATTCGACGGGGGATCACGGGCAATGGCGGCTCATCACCTCTCGGCAGGCTCCATTTACGCCACTGGCGCGGTTCTACCGAACTCCCGTCAGCGGGGCTAGTCCTCAGCTCGTACACCCGATTGCCGCGTACACCAACGTCATATCAGAAAGCGACAGCCGGCAGATACCGGGGGCTTTGATCCACGCGGGGACACTTACCCCCAGCTTTGATCCTCCCGAAGCAAACGTCGTCTATGTGAATGGTCTGGGCAAGCGGGACGCGCTCGAGGAAGACTCGACGCAGAACCTCGCCACCGCGCTGGCGGTCAATTACAGCTCGTTCAATGCCCTCGGCCTTGCCGAAGGCGATTCGGGCTATCCAGATCCAAACAACCCCGACTTTTTGGGGCGGTACGTGCCGATTTGGGTCTACGATCCGACCATTAGCACCCGTGAGGTAGCGGAATGGGTCGCTTATCGGTATTGGCAAACGGCATGCCACGGGGTCTACAAACTCAAGTTTACGGCGGCGGCTTTGTTTATCACCGACTTTGACGACGCGGACCAGGTGCGGCCGAGATTGCTTCGGTATTACGACCCTGTTTCCGTAGAAAAGGAAGACGGCACGTTCGAGACTTGGCTGGTGGTCGGATGCGTTCTGAACTACTCCAAGGACCACATCATGACGGCCACTTACGACCTGGTGAGGCCAACGAACCTTGAGACCATCAACGGCATTCTTCCCGGCAAGAGAGGCATGGAGTACCTGCGAACCATTCGGAACCGAGAGGTGCGGCGGTACACGGCACAAGCTGGCGAAGCGCACGTCTTTGGCGGAACCGCCATTTATGGTTGGCAAGCATCGAACGCCGTTCGGCTGCCGGATCAAGGCGGCGAGCCCATGCAGGTAATTGATAACACATCTTCCGATTTCGGCAAGTTCTATTTTATCCCCGGATTATCCATCCCCGGCGGCCCGGACGTGATTCGCTAATGCAAGCAGGGCGCGCCGTCTACGGGTGGGAAAAATGGCGAATGAAGCTCCGGCTTAGATCGTCCGGCAGTTATTCAGGGGAGGGACGTGCGGCGGGTGGCTACGGCTCGATTTACACGTCGTTTACTCCCGACAATGAGAACACCACCAACGGGTTTGTGCTCTCGATTCTCGCCCAAACGGGAACCGGTAGCAACCCTCTAACGGCGGTCAAAACTGAGTATCGGTTGCAGATGCCATCAATGGCAATCGACACCACGATTAGCCAAACCACCTTCGACACCGACGCCACGATGGAGTTGGTGTTTTACGGGTTGCAGGTCTACGGGCAGAATGGTTTCGTCTGGAAGACTTATTGCGACCATTGGGAGTGGTACATCAATGGTTCGCTCCAACAGACGTTTAGCGGATTCAACGTCGATACCAACTATTTCACGCCGTCAAGCATTCCGTATTTTGGCCTAGACCCGACGATTACCGCCCACGGCATCATTCAGCCGGTGCCGGTGGTGGGTCCGGTGTCAGGAACTTTGGTTGCGGGCACGGCGACGGGCGTAGGGCGGGCGACGGGTGGTTGGGAGTTCTACGAGGGCGGCCAATGGCGCACCCTTCCGGTGGCGGTGTCGTTCCTGGCGGCGCCGGCGCTTACTTGTTCCGCATCGCCTGGGATTGGATCGGCAACGGCAACCAATACCGGTAACGCGGATTTAAGCGCCCAATCATCTTTCGTGGTCACCACGTCCACGCGAACGACTGAAACGACTATTGCGGAACTGACTTTGCTCCCAAACCTTACGCGGGGCGTGGGCCGAATGAACCCCGATTACCGGGCACTTTTGCGACGGGGCGGCTTTCCTTGGGCGCGTCAACACGCGTACCGTTCATGCGAGTTTATCAACTTGGAAGGCGAAAGCACCCCGGTTAATAACATCGCCGAGAATGAATACTTTCAGAGCTATTCGGCATTCCAATCGGCGGTAGGCAACGATTACCACATCATCGAGGAGCCGATGACGCGGACGATCTACGCGCCGGGCAGTCTTGGCGGGACGAAAATCTACTGCACCACGGCGGGCGTCACCACGGGAATGATCGGGTCAACGGTCGGCCGCGAGGTACAGACGCGGGGCGGATCGGGCGGCAATTCGCAGATGCTCCCGTGGCTATCGCACGATTACAACTCAATCGCGCGGTACAAGAATTACTGTGCTCATCCTCATTGGAGTTATGCGCTCGACTTCCCGCGCGACATCGATGAGGATCATCCGGAGACGGCCTACGCATGGCCGGTTGACGGGGCAGCGGTCAACCCGTCCGACTATTGGGTACCGGGCCGAACTCAGTGGCTTTGGGCGCCGCTTTTGCCTGCCGAGGAAAAGTACCGAACGCGCAATTCAATCGTATCGGAACCGCTGAATGAAGGCAAATACGGGTTTCTGGTTGGCAGCTATAACCTCGGCTATGGCATCAGCTCATTCTGGGGAAATTCACGGTGGATTGCTCAGAACCTGAACACCCCGGAATCGGTCACCTTTAACGCGGACAACGCTATTCAGTGGAACCTATCGGGATGTGCGGGGGCTTTTGCCGCTGATCGGGTGGTGCTGACCGCCGATTCCGGCGTGACGGCGTTCGATGCTCGCCTGACGGTTGCTCAGTGGTACCGGGCACCATTTCAGGCTCCGTTGCTTCGGGGGCGCGTGACGCTCAACTGGCTACCGGCAAACGTGGCGACGGTGAAGGTCTACCAAGTCAGCCAAACCGGGCAGCGGGTTCTACTAACCAATAACGTGACGGGTACCTACGCGCGAAAGGCGGCGGCAGATACCAAATATGCCGGTTCGTGGGCGCAGGACTACGGCATGTCCGGCGCGGTGTCCGACTCTGGAACAGACACCACGGCGGCGGGAATCTCTTCGACGGTCATGGCTGACCCTGAACTTGTTCACTCGTTCGAGTTGCTACCGATTCGAGGAATTACCTACCTCGATTTTGAAATCACTTTGACCGCGCCGTCGCTGGCGATGACGCTGTTTTATCCGACGTTCAGCCTATCGACGTTGGATCCGGTGATTGTCCAAGAGCAAGGCCACCACGCGAACATCCTGTACCCAGCGGGTCCGGGAATGCGGTGGGGCCATCATCTTTGGCTCGACGTTGACCCGACTCATTTGCGGGAGCTCCCCGACATCTATCCGATTGGCACGACGCCCCTCGGCTGGAAAACGTCGGTGCTCGATGCCCTCTGCTGGAAGCGGGTGTACGTACAGGGCGTTGATCGGTCAACCAATCTCGCCACCGAGATTCGGAGCCTTTACGACAATCTGGAGCTAATCGGGACGTTCACCAATCCGTCCAATAATAACCAGGTTTACCGAGAATGCGACGATAGCTCAATCGGGTTTATGACCACGCCGGGACGTGCGGGGACCATCCACCTGGTCAATTCGTGCGCGGAATATCCGCCGTTGGCTTCGTGGCCGACCCGAGGGCGGGATAGCAACTGGCAGCCCACCGGGGATTACTGCCAGGTCTCCTGGTCGCTGATTCAAGGGCCTCGATACTACGTCAGCAACGCCAAACCGCTCGAGCTAAAGAACGGTTCCGACGTGTGGACTTCTGGCGCGACGGGCGTTCCAAACGGCTGGAACATCACCACCCACAATCGAGCGGTCACCAATTCCGAAGGCGACGGATTCAAGGTTCGCTGGGGCGGAGTAAACAAGGCGACGGCATCACCGTACTGGGGGTATTTCGCCTCGACTGCCGTAGACGCGGCATCTTCAACGGGCGGCGTTTGGAACGGGCAAACCAAAGAGGGGCTGTACCTCAATGCCTACGTTTCTAACGGTGACGTGATCTTCCGGCGCGCGTCGTCATCGGCTCCCGTGGGTGGTTGGGAGTTTGCCGAGCAGGTGACCAATTTCGCGGACGTGCAAACGGTCACATTCTGCGTCGGCAAAGGGTCCAAGCGCATTTGGCTGAATGTCACTCGGAACACGGGCGGCGCGGTTCCTGAGATTTGGCAGGGCGTGAGCGACGACGACGGCGAGACTTTCGGAGGGTTTGAAAAGATGGGAGACGGGCAATTCAGCTACAACACAGCGGGCAATGACGGGTCACTTTTGACCCTTTGGTACGTTGCGGATTCGGGAACCACGGGGCCGGGAACCATTCACGGGGCGTATCGGGGACCGGCAGAAACGTCGTTTACTCCGCTAACGGTCAAGAATTCGGCAGGGACTGCGATCAAAGTTCGAGATGAACGAAGTTTCGGCAACGCCGTTCACATGTACGACTCGATTGCCCGATGGAACCTGACTCTGTTCCCTGACGGTGGTACCGATTTTGTCACCTACTACTGTGCCGATGAGATCGGCTGGACTTGGACCCTCACCCCTTAAACGATCATGGCAACGAACCTTTTAGCCTCGCAAGTACCGATACCGCCGCCCCCGGCAAGCATTCCCACGATCAATTCCGCGACGTCATCCGGCGTCGGGTTTGGGATTGGGCCGAACCTTGACCAAATCACCTCAGCGGGCCTCAAGCAAGCCCTAAACAAGATCCTTTCTGGCCTGGTGCTGGCGGGCATGTACGGAGGAAACGGGTTTGGTCTCATTTCTGGCTACGCTCCAACGGCTGGCAGCGGTCTTACCTTGAATGTGGCATCGGGTAGCGCGATGATTGGGGCTCCGGTCCAAATGGGCGCGCAGACGATCACGCTCACCGACAACGCCAATAATTACATTTGGCTAAAAGCGGACGGCACTCTTACCAAGCAAACCACCACCGCAATTCCAAGCGGCAACGTGACTTACCTCGGTCGCGCGGTTACCGTTTCGGGGTCCATTTCGGACGTTGATACCAGCGGCGTGGTGTTTCTGATTGGAGGTCTACGAACGCGAACCACGGCGGACGTCGGCAAACCGACCGACTCCCCCAGCTCTCAGACAATCTTTCTCACCAAGACACTTGCCGGGGATTACCTATGGGATGGAACGACGTACCGGCGGCTGGCGGGCGATATTGCCGCTCCAAAGGACCGGCTCATTTCGGGAGACGTCGGATTCATCCCGGCGGATCATCAGATCCAACTTTTTGATACCTTCACCGTCGAGGCGGGGGCATCGTTCACAAATTACGGCCGGTTCCGGGTCGTTTAGGAAAACAAAATCATGGCACTCAAAGCAACCGGGGGCGCAGTCCTCTTAGAATCAATCGCTGGTGATGGCGTCGCCGTCTCTTTGGGCCGCGCGGCTTGTGCGTTTCCCTCTGACGCCGATTTCACGCCGGGGGCGTCGATCTACGCCAAACGCCAGCTCGACATCACAGGGACGCTCACAGCGGGGCGAAACCTCATCCTTCCGCTGGTGGACGGCGCGGAATTCGTGATCATCAACGGCACCGGGCAGACGGTCACCGTGAAAGGTGCCACCGGTTCCGGCATCGCGGTCGCCACTGCCAAGACGGCAATCGTTCGGTGCAACGGTACGAACTACTACCGCGTCACCGCAGACGTTTAACCCACCCTCTCGCCACTTTCAAAGCCTGATTTCCTCGCCGGGGATCGGGCTTTTTTGTCGCTATCCGAAAACAAGGAATAACCAATGCTTCGCCCACTAAACCAAATCTATCTCGCCCCGATTGAACTTTTCAATATGTTTCCAACGGCTGGATCTGCTACGACCGCTTGGGTTGTGCTGAAAAGCGAAACCGGGCGCGCGTTTTACGAAATTCAAAACCTCGTGGTTCCGGCTACAAAAACCAATCTTGTGGCCGCGATCGTAAGCCGAATTACGGCAGACATTGACTCTGCGACTGCCGCCGATTACATCGCTCGGACTTGGGGAATGGTCATTAAGTGCACCGCCGAAGTTCGGTTTTCGACCAGCGGCGTCGATGCCGCTGGCACCATTCTAACGCCGTACCCAGTCGCCGCTAGTCCCGAATACTGGGCGGCTGGCACTGCCTACAACGTCGGCAACACGATTCCCGCGTAAACAATCATGGCTATTGCTTACGTTTCCAACAAAGCCATGAATGGCTACCCGCTTGGCAATGACGGGACGGCAGTAAAGGGAAACCCCGCATTGCCGTACCTCACGCACAACGCGGCTCTTGCGGCATGTACGGCGGGCGTGGACTCGATCTACACCAACCCTACCGACGTTTCCTACGCGGAAAACTCAGGCTCTGGATACTTCAACCTAAGTAAATCCATCGTCGCCATGCGAACCGATCCGGCTTTGCTTGGAACGGCGGGCAAAGCTAAGATTACTTGGGGTTCAACCGGGCGAGCTTTCAACGTGTCCGCAAACAACGTCACGGTGGCAGATTATTACATTGACGCGCAGGCGGCGGCAAGTAATGGGATTTCGCTTGGTGCGGTCACCGGGCTAGTACTTGAAAACATTGAAATCCTGAACGTCGCGGGAACCAACGCGGCAATCTCGGCAGCGACGACGGGGGCGCAAAACGCAACCATCCGCAAATGTAAGCTCGCTTTGACGGGAAGCACGGCGGCGACGGCGCGCTTCTTCACGCTAGGCGCTGTCAACTCTGCCTCGGCAAGCTACACGTTTGAAGGATGCTCGGCAACTGGCGTCTATGCCCTGTTCTACTGCTCTCAGTCTTCCGGTACCTACGGCACCTACAAGTTCACGAAGGCATCCGACGGCACTCGGTGCACCATTGATGGATGCACGTTTGGTATTCGTCATCCGGGCGGCACCGCGACCGTTGTGGAGATGAATATCCAGTACACCGATATGGTCAACATGACCGATTCGGCAGGATATGGGTACTACGACGGGGGCGCTCCGACTGCAACCACGACTAAGTTCGTGTTCTCAAACAACACCTACAACGGGACGCAACCTCGCGGAGTATTCGTATCGGCTTCAACGTCGGATTGGACGCTATCGAGCAACACGTTTGTAGTTTCTGGCTCCGTCGCTCGGTGCGTAACGACTCGGAATACGGCGATCACCAACGCGGTCATGAGCGGCAATTCGTTCGTCGGCACGTCAATGAGCTTGGACCTCGTGGAATTCACGATGGTTGGTTCAGGGCTTCAAGTTCTCTTAAACTACTTCAGTTCTGACGCCACAAGCGCGCATCACCTTTCTATTGGCGGAGATGGCTACGTATTCAATGCAACAAACGCATCGGCGGCATCTAGCCAACGCGCTTTGGGTTCGCTATCCACAAACCAATACGTTTCGTGCAAGTTCCAAACGGTGACCAGTTCGGCGGCGTTGAACTTCACCAAGCTCGCGGCCATTCAGGTTCGGATGAGAAAGGTTGGATCACCGACCGGCGTCGTCACGGGCTATCTCTACACCGACAATGCTGGCGTCCCGGGGACTCTGGTAGATACCGCTACCTATTCCCTGCCGGTGAACCCCACGTTTACGACACCTAGCACGGTGGAGTTCTATTTTAAGAACTTCCCGACGCTGAGTTATTCGACGGTCTACCACTTGGTTTTGAAAAATTCCGTAGTTGATGCATCGAATTATTGGCAAGTGGACCAAAACGGAACGGTGGGAAGCGGCGACGGTTCGGTTCAATCGATGGCCACGTCATCCAACGGAACGGCATGGACGCCGGACGCGACTAAAGGCGCGTGTATTCAGGTTTGCCAACTTAACCGAGAGGCAACCAGCGCGACGGTTTCGGGCAATACATTCGTTTCTACGATGACGGCCACCACGGGCGCACTACAGCACACGTTCATCGCCAACGGTACAGACGGCACGATCTTTGATCAAAACATCCTGCTGAATGTCCAGGGCATTGGCTACTTGTTCAAGTTGGCGACCAACGGCAAGGCACGGCGAAACCTTACGCTAGTCACCAAAGGCGGCGACTCGCAAGGGCAGGTCATGCGAAACAAGGGCAGCGATACGGTTGAGTTCTACCAAAACTCAATTATCATTCTCAATTCGGCGGCGGTCTGCCTCAACATTGACTCGGACTACATCAGTAGCGGCAACTATTCACCGTCCTTTAACGGTCGAATTGCCGAAAACACCACGGCGCGGAACAACATTCTTTACCGGGATTCCGATACGGCGGGCTATATCTTCCAGATCGGGAACGCCAATCCGAACGCTACCAACTACAGCGGATTTACCGAGACGAACAATGCGGTTTATGTCGGTGCCAATACCCAGGTGGCGCGGGTGGCTTCGACCAACTACGATAAGGCAGGATGGGAGGGCCTCGGCTACGGTGCAAACGACATTTACACCAATCCGGGATTCAAGGCCATGCCGCCGACTCAGGCAACGGACTTCATTGCTACGAGTCCAGCACTCAAGGGCGCGGGCTACAACCTTACGGCGACGATTCCGAACGACTTCGCCGGAAACGCGTTCACCAACCCGCCGGACATCGGAGCGTACAACGTCGTCTTCACCACGCCGCCACGGGCGACGCAAAGACCGTTAACCGGGCGGCTCACTCAGGGACGGTTCATCGGGAGGACTCTTAGCTAGTGGCGGACAACCAAAACGAGTTGCTGACTCACATTTGGGGAGAACTCCAAGAGCTTCGCAAAGATATGCGAGAAATGGCTAAGGACCGGCAACTTTGGGAATCCGAAATTGCTCTCAAGGTCAACGGCTTAGAAGTGGACCATCAGAACCGGGTGCGCTGGTCTACCGCCATCGCCGGGTTTTTGTTTGCTTGCGGGACCATCGTTGCCGGTTGGGTTATGAGCCTGCAAATTGACATCCATGACCTCAAAGCCGCTATGGGCAAAAAGCAATGAATTCTAATCCCTCATTTTGGAAACTCAAAGCGGGGCTGTTAACGGTCTCGCCCATGCTCGCATTTGTAGCTGGTTCCGAAGTCCCCGCCCCCGTTGTTCGCTTCATGGCGGGCACTCTGGCGGCTGGTTGCTCCGGGTTACTTGGCTACCTGATGAAATCCCCTGAATCTGAAAGGAAAACCAATGAAGAAAATTAACCTTCGCTACTTCGTCAAGTTTCGCGCTTTTGGCATCACATTTGGGAGCATCTCGGGAGAGAAGTTCCTATTCTCGCTGCCAATCGGAATCCCGCTACCGTTGCCGCCTGGCCCCGTCGTGGATGAACGCGGCGTGACCATTTGGATTACGGAAGAGTAACGCAACCCGCCCCCGCAAGGGGGCTTTTTTTTTGTTAGGAGGCACGTATCAACAAGAAACCTTGGACACCATCGGAAGAGGAATACCTTTTTAACAACTACGGCAAGTTATCTCCGGTTGAAATTGCCAAACACCTTAACCGTAGTATCGGCTCAATCACGAACAAAGCCCAAAAGCGCGGGACAATGATTACCGAACCCGACGAGGTGGCAAATCTTCAAGGGCGAGAATTTAACAGTACCGGCGACTCCGCAACCATCACGGTTAACGGACTGCCCGAAGAGGTACAAAACCTTGACGACCTCATACGGGTATGCAATATCGGCCCGGAATGGCGGGTAGATACTTGGCGGCAGAAAGCGTATCAAGGCTACATCAAAGACAATGACGGAAACATTGTCAAGACTCAGCTATTCTCGGTCACCGCTACCTTAAAATCGGCCCGCGAATTAAACGGCGTTCTGGAAGAGATACGGAGCCTTGCGACCGAAATCAGGGGTCAGCTATTACCACCGCCGGTACGGGTCTCACAGCCGTCGCAATCGTCGGTTTTGGCGTCCATCAATGTCACTGACCTCCACTTAGGCAAGCTGGCATGGGCACCGGAGAGTGGCGCGAACTGGGATTTAGATATTGCCCGCAACGTGTACTGGGAAGCCATCTACGATATTGCCGACAAGATCAAAGCGTACCGGCCAGAACGCATCATTCTTACCGTTGGCTCCGACCTTTTGAACGCGGACAACCTAGAGAATACGACCACGGCGGGAACTCCGCAATCAACGGACGGACGGCAAACCAAAACACTTCGGGCGGCGTGGCAACTCAAGCGGGACACCATCGAATACTTGCGGCAGTTTGCCCCGGTGCATGTGGTGGTATTCCCCGGCAACCACGATAAGTTATCTTCGTTCGTCGTGGGCGAAATCCTGTCGGTAGCTTTTGAAGGTTACGAGGACGTGACGATAGATAACACTCCGACAAATATGAAGTACGTCAAATGGGGTAGCTGTTTGCTGGCCTACGTGCATGGAAACGGGGTCAAGCCGCGTGACATTGTAGAGACCACGGCGGTAGAGAAATCTGACTGGTGGGGCGTTACAGAGCATCGCGGCGCGGAATCGGGCCACCTTCACGACCAGGCAGTATTCGAGTATCGCGGCATGACGGTGTACCGAAACCCGGCGTTATGTGCCCCCGAAGATTGGCACAAAGAAAAGATGTTTGTGGGCAAAATTCGCGCCCTTCATGCTCGGCTTTGGCACAAAGAGGACGGAGTAATGGCGCAGCTTAGCTCTAAGCCGCTCGCCCCTCACCGTATGCCGGGAATCGAGCTAGGGTAGTTTGGTATCCTTGACTTGGCTGGCGCGGTCGCAATCCGAGGATGCCTGTTTAGCCCGGTACACGTGCCGCCAAGCCTTAACTCTCGGGGAAATTGGGGTGAAAATCCCTGACCGCTTGCCGGTTCGTCTAACTCTCGGACACCCCGCCTAAAAGGTATCGTCAAATCGTGACAAGGGCGGCGGCTTTCTGGCTTGTTGTAGCGACGTCGTTTGTTGCTGGACTCACTCGTCAGCCGTGGCTACTTCTGCCTTTGCCGTGGGTGGCGTGGGCTGGGTGGCGGTTGCAGCAGTAGCGTACAACCGCTCCAAAAGTTCAGCGACTTCTATCATCCCTTGGGTTAGCTCGCGGCATGGACGCTTCGCAAGCCCCGGCGCGCAGTCGCCTTTGATCGTTTGCATATCCCCAAAAAATGCCCCCAACCAACTGACAAGATTGAGGGCGATGTCTGTGCTTGCTCTTGTGCCGATTCAAGGCGTCCGGCTGGTTACATTCTATCACCGTTTTGGTCAAACAAGTGCTAAAACAAGTGCCAATTTTGGAGAAAATGAACCATTTGAACCGGGTTCTACTTCCCTCCGGAGGAACAGGAACAGCTTGAAACGGCCCATTTTGAACCTACGAAAACCGAAAACGCACGATTTGCGGCAGAAAACAGACGAATCCATGAGTGCTAAAACAAGTGCCAACCATTTCGTCGGCTTTGACCAAATGGTCACCCAATCCCCTGCGCCGCTTTCTTTGCCCCCTCTCGTTTTGTCTTGAGGTTTGATCGGGCGTACATCTCAGCTAGTACGGCGGGGCTATTCCCTTGATGCTCGGCGGCGGTTCTTATGTCCACGCCGGCGGCAAGCATGAGCATGGCGTTGGTGCTTCTGCCGTCGTGCCGTCCGAACTCTTTGAACTCCGTCTTGCTGAGAAACTTATCCCATGCCTTATTCAGCGATGACGGCCGCCACGGTTGGCCGGGATTCTTTGGCGCGGTGACGATGAACCCACTCGTCCTATTGCCTCTGTACGCCTCTATTTCGCTCACTGTCCACGGTTGGAGGACGACTAGCCTATCTTTACGGTTCTTGGTGAAGGGCTTGAGAAACAGCCTTCCATCGGCTTCTACGACTTGCTTCCTCACGGCTACAACGTCCCCGTCGAAGTCTTCCCACGTCAAGGCGAGTATTTCGCCGCGCCTTAGACCGTTGAGCGTCAGGATCATGACGATGCGCAGGGCGGGCGGCCACTCGAGCGCAAGCAGTCGGTTGATTTCTTCGGGCATGAGAACCTGCTTTCGGTATTCGGGAATTGGTCGCAGTTTCAGCCGGTGAAACGGGTTGGACGTGATTATTTCAAGGTCGACTAAATCCGAGAACATCCCGCTCATATCGTTGATATAGCGTTTGACCGTCGCGGGCGATAGCGGGTTTTTGTGCTTGTTAAACTTGGTGACGGTCGTATGTGTCTGCGCATCGGCCCATTCTTGAGCGTCTACTCGGCGCACGTCGGTTACTAGCATAGAGCCGAGCTTGGAGTCTTTGACCCGGTGTTCCCAAAGAGTGCGGGCGATGACGTAACCCGATTCTGATTTGTCGGTTTGCCAGCGACCGGTTAGTAGGCTCTCCATCAGTTCGGAGACTGTGGGAACGACGCTAACCGGTGCGGCTGGTTTTAGATCCTTTGCGACGTTGAGGGCTTTCGATCTCGTATTCTGAACGGGGCCGTAAATCCTGGCGCCCTTTACGGTTTTGAACGGTTGCCATTGACCGTCGGGGAGTTTGCGTGCGCTCCCCTGCCCCTTCGGTCTTTTGCTCACCCTCAGATATTAGCCGGGGGAAGTCCCTAGCGTAAATGCCCGGACGCCCCAAGGCATAGACGATTTTGATACCGGCGGCCCGGATGTACTTGCGGATTGTCTCGTCAGTCCGGTCGTACATGCGGGATAGCTCGCATATCGG
>Ga0304729_1000896_pt1 | contig 20537 bp, 20 predicted proteins | sample C_131016_MF_Meta_FD_190475 | JGI IMG/M metagenome (GOLD analysis project Ga0304729, IMG submission 190475) | Freshwater microbial communities from Lake Croche, Canada to study carbon cycling - C_131016_MF_MetaG (v2) (version 2) | ecosystem: Environmental > Aquatic > Freshwater > Lake | place... | reverse complement strand
CTATCGGCGCGGGTGGAACGGGTGGAAGCGCAACAACTTTAGGCGCCGCTGGTACTGATGGCGGCGATGGCGGCACTACATCCTGGACTCCAGCTTCGGGAACAGCAATAACCGCAGTTGGCGGCAAGGGCGGCAAGGGCGGAAGTTATAGCGCAGGACCGATCGGTGGTGCTGGTGGTGACTTTCCGGGAATGCGTAATTCTAATGGACCTGCAGCAGGTTTAGCTTCTGGTGGTACTGGTTACAACGGAAATGGTGGTGGTGGAGCAGGGCCATATACAAATGGTGGCAGCGGAACTACAACATCATCCGGAAAAGGTAGTGCACTTACAATTGGTTATCTTCCTACTGGCGTTGCTGGTACTGGTGGAACATCGGGCGTAACTTCAAATACCTCGCCCAACGCATATGGTGGATCTGCCTCGCAAGCTGCCCGCAATTATGGATTTGCGGGAAATGGCGGCGGCGGCGGTACCGGATGTAATTCTGCAAGCGCCTGTGCAAATATCGCAGGAGCCTCAGGTATAGGGGGATACATAATCCTTCGATTTACTTTTTCAATTCCGTCGTACTTGAGTACTGATACGTATGCAACTGGCCAATCTGTCAATAAGTTAATTGCTACAGCATCCCCTCTCCCTGATTCAGCAACATGGTTTTGGTCTGGCGGCACACTTCCAAACGGGTTAAAGCTAGCAACGGTTGTAAGCAGTGATGGAACGCAGCTCTACCTTCAAGGAGTGCCCACGAAGATTCAAGGCTCCACTCAAGCAACGTTCTCGCTGACGGATCCGGCTAGTGTTTGGGAGCGAAGTTTTAATATAAATCTCACAATCACTAAAGGCAGTCAGAGTAGTTTTGCTTTGGATAATGCGACATTGTTCAATGGTCAACAGATTACATTGGCAGCTACCGGGGCACTTAGTTCGGCTGCTACGACTTATTCGTCAAATTCTGCTTCCTGTGCACTTTCTGGTTCCAACAACTCGATTCTCACCGCTACATCGGGTTCTGGAAGTTGTGTTATTACCGCTTCAAATGTGGGAGACGCTAATTATGATTCAGCCACGGCAACTGCAACTTTCTCACTCACGACAACAGCTCCTTCGGTCAAGCTCACGACAGCTCGACTATCTGCGTTAGTGGGAACTGTTGAAACACTTACGGCCAACCTCACAAATGGAGCTACAGGATCTGTAACTTTCAGACAAGGCGGTAATTTGATATCGAATTGTGGTTCCAATGGTGTTGTGACAGTTGCGGCTTCAAAGGCGATATGTCTTTGGACACCCTCAAATTCTGCGGCCTCTCCAACGACTTTAGCAATTTCGTATTCAGGTGATGGTGTTTATTCAGCAGGTACTGATTCGATTACAGGCTACGAAATATTTGATCCGATTTTTCTCACTTATAGTGATACCAGTACTGTCTATGGTTCTCAAACAAATATCACTCCGGCAACAATTGGCGGCGCAGGATCACCAAGTTCATGGAGATGGACCATAGTTAAAACTTCTGACAGCAGTATTGTTTCAGGTATCTCGATCTCCGGTGGCACAATTTCAGTTTCAGGTACATTGGGCGGTGGCACTTATGCCATGACTGTTTCAGCGACAGATAGCCTTAATCGCACAGTAAATTCCACAATTGCAATTACAGTGAATAAGGTGACGCCAACCCTTTCCCTTATTCAGCAAACCGTTGCAGGGGTTCCTGTCTATGGAATTACTGTCGGGCGACAAATTCAGTTGGTAGCTCGTGTATCAGCAGGTGGTCCTGGAAGCGTGACAATTTATGCAAATGGAACACCAATTTGTTATGGCTCCAGTTGTTTTTGGGGACCATCGGATACGAGCACAGCCTCGTTCACCTTTTATGCCACTTCCTCGGGAGACTCCAACACAAATCCTGCGACCTCTTCTACCAGCGCAGCCTTTCCTGTCAACGGGGCACTCTCTTTTACTTATCCAGCTATCTCAATTGCCACGGGAGACTATGGTTCTAGCCAACCGGTAATTACTGGCGGAACTGGGCCGCTTTCGGCATGGACTTGGTCAATATGGCAATTTTTCACTGGTAACACTATTACGGGAATCACGATTGATTCTTCTGGAAATGTTTACGCTGATAGTTCGTTAGCATCTGGCACCTATCAAATGGTTGTTATCGGAACAGATCCAACTGGTGCCAACAATTCTTATACTATGACAATCACCGCTTCTGCTAGCGCAACCCCTCAATTTACGATCTCTCCATCATCTCAGACGGGAGTAAGTGGTAGTGCCATCAGTGGGTACACACTCACTAATTCAGGGCCGGTTATTACCTCGTTTGGAATCTCTCCGTCGGTGGCAAGTGGATTGTCATTTGACCCATCCACTGGAAATCTCTCGGGTACGCCAGTCAATACACAGAGCGCTACTACCTACACTATTACTGGATATAACTCTGCCGGATCACTTGCTCGAACTTTTTCATTAACAGTAAATGCTGGAGTACCACCGACTGCCTCAATAATAATTTCGCTGCCTGGTGGAGCAAAAACTGCGACCTATCGAACGCTCAGCATCATTACGGCGAATGTCAGTCAAGATGGAAAGGTGACATTTTTTTCTGGCGCAAAACGAATACCTGGTTGTGTCGCAAAAGTTTCCGTATCTGGAACGGTTACATGCAGTTGGAAGCCATCTCTCCGCGGAAGTTATTCGCTAAAAGCTTATTTATCGCCTGCAGATTCGCAATACCCAGCTGCAACTTCGCCAATTTACCAAGTATCGGTCGGAGCACGTACCGGCAAGCGTTAGAAAAATCAAAAGTGGGTTGTGAGGGACTCGAACCCCCGACCCACCCTCGATAGGCCGTGCGAGCACGCCTAATCTTTCATCATGTTTACTAGGAATTAATGTTAAGTCTCTTGAAAGTGGAGATTTGACCCCATAGGTTTCTGGCAACCAGATTGGTTCTTCCCAGACAGGAAATACTATGGATAAACGTGAAATTAACGAGAAGCGTTACGAAATAGCTGCTGCACAAGTGTCACTAGTCATGCTTGTGGGGCTTTTTTCGAACTTAGGTATTTTTGCAATTACAGCATTCGCCGATCTTTCTGCTGAGGTTCAAACTGACTGGAAAGTCATTGTCAGCATTGTCGAAGCATTTTTCTTGGTATTCGCGTTGGGAACATTTGGCGACATAGCGGCATACGTTAAAGACATCCCAGCAAATGAAGAATCCGAATGGAATAAAAATGCTCGGATGGCACCGCCTGCGATCTTCATGGCAATCACAGCGATAGGAATTATTGCAATGTGGTTCTTTCAGTTTAGAGCCATCGGGGCTTAGTAATTTAGATTTGAGGGGCTGGGGCTAACTACCTCAGCCCTTTTCTTTTGGAGTTAATTCTAAGTGGGTTGTGAGGGACTCGAACCCCCGACCCGGTGATTAAGAGTGGGCAAGTAAGGCCATTAGCCTTCTTCGCCTCACTTCCAACCTGGCTTACGCCTGGTTGTTAAGTCACCGTGCTCTACCAACTGTCCAACAAAGTCATAATAATCACTGAAGGGAAGCAAAACAAGGGAAATATTCCTAGGTTGAGGTGTTTTAGATCGTCCCAAGCGTAGCTCCCGAGTTATACCATCAGCGCGTGAAGAGTATTTCTAGGGTTTCGGCCCCACAGTGGGTATTTTTTGGAATCATATTTATCTCAGGGCGAATTTATCAGCCCGAATGGGTGAATAAACAAATTTGGTACAAGATTGATTTCTACAAATTGCCGTTTACTATGCCGCACTGGTTCTTTTGGCTCTCATACTCATTAGTTTTAACCGGTCTCTCGTACATATTTGTTCGAATAGTTAAAAAATACTTGTAGAGAGGAAAGAAATGAAGACAATCGCTGGTTTCTTTATTCCATTAGGTTTTATTGGCGGCTTGTTTATGGGAAGTATTTGGCTTGCTTTAGGTAGCACCGCTCTATGGGCAGCCATATACCTTGCAATAAAGAAATAATCTGATTCGAGCTTGATGATGAGTTTTCTCGACCAAGCTGCAGATAAGAATATAACGCGACTCGTAAGACAATACACGGGAGAATTTTTCGTGCCTGAGTTCAGGACACCGTGCCGTTCATCAATATCATCGGACTGGGATGGATGGGTAGGATTAGATTCAAAATCTATATGGCTTGTTAATAAATATGGCGCTAGAGGTGTTCCTCTTGAGAATTTAACACTGAGCGAGTTGTCTGGACAATACTCGCCGGAATCAAGGGGCTACCCTCTTTATTCTTTCACATTCAATTTTCAGGGAATGGGAAGTTTTTCCGTGCACCCTAAAACAAAAAGCGGCGGAGAAGAATTATCTGCTTATTTAAAAAGGTACTTAAAGTGATTTGGGTATTCATCGTCCCAATTTGTGTGGGATGTTGGTATTTTTATTCTAAAGAATCAAAGAAATTATTCATACTTGATCCGAGTCTAAAATCAAAGTCCGCGGACCAAATGGATGAAAATGAACTTAAAAGAATTGCTGTTAACAAGTCTAATAAAAGACTTTTTGGAACAATCGCATTGGCTTCAATACTTTTTGGTTGCTACCAAAGTTTCGTAGTACCAGCGAATAAGGCTAAGGACGCCAGAACGCAGCACGAAGCTTTTCTCGCAGGATACCGCGATGGTTGGATGTACGAATGTGACAATATTTTCAACAATTCAGTGGGACCGAGTGGCGTTCTATACGCTGGCTCGAATCAGTATTCTGAAAATTGGTGTCAAAGATTATTTGCAGAAAGCGGTGCGAACGCAGCCTATAAAAAAGCTGGGGGTGCGATTATGGCGGAATATTCAAGTGATGAAAATCAGAAAGACGCTGGTTGGAGCCACGGGGCCACGGATGTCATCGATACCGTTTTCTCATACACCGAGTACTTATGTTATGGGGCTTTATGTACTTCTAGTAATGACGAATATTCTGCCTTAGCTTCAAGGACTGAACCAAGTTACTGAGATGCAATTCGATCTAGATTTCCCGATTAATTCAACGAAAAAAGGAGTTAGAAAATGAAGGATCTATTTCATACACTTGACCAGCCTATTTATAAAGATTGGGTTTTCTACCTCTGGATAGTCAGTATTATTACGATTGTTCCTACGACACTTGGTTCAGGTGCTTGGATTGTAAGCCTGCTTGATTTCACCTTTGGATTAATCGTTCAGTATTTCGTATTCTTGCGAATTCCCGCCTGGGTTAGAACTCGGATTAGAGAGAGAAACGCATAACACTGAGGCCGAAGTATTAGGTGCGGAAAGTCCAGATACAAGTATGTGGATTATTACTACCTTACGTCTAGTAGACTCCCTATAATTATTAGATGAAAAGTATAACTAGTCCGGTTTCCTACTTTGCAAATCCAATGGGATATAGCACTCCTGATTTCAAAACTAATATCACAATTTATGAAAATGGTGATTTTTCCACAGACGGAGAATTCTCCGAGAGAAGTATTATTCGTTCTTGGTATCACGAGAAATTTCCAAATGGATCTTATGGTTTAACAATTAGGGTCAAGTCGAACATAGCTCAAACTTATGACAAGTTTGATCCGGAACCGGAATTGATTAATTTCTTGCAAACATATCTCGCTAACCAACAACAAGAGGAAAAGTTTGAATGGCCCCCACGATAACGCGTTACGTTACGTAGGATGATGTGTGAAAGATTTATATTATCTTATTTGAAAGTTGTTAAATGGAGTTAATGAACGAATCTCTCGAATTGGCTTAACTTAAAATAGACTTTCTCTAGAGGGAAGCAATAAATCTCTCAATGAACTATTTATTCGTCGAACTCTTCTTCGTCTTCCTCGCACTCGTTATACATTTTTACCGCGTTAATTAAGTCCTGAAGTTGCACCTTGGTTAGAGTTTCTAAACCAACCGAGCTTGCCATTTTTGTAACGCTTGCGTTCTGGCGTCTTTCAATTAAGTCTAGGCGATCAGCGTCTGACATATTGTTCCTCTATTTCTTTTTCATATGGTTAACACAAATTTGAGCGACCTTAAAGAGTGCCATTTTGTAATTATTCTTAGTCTCAATATAAATTGGATCCTCGGGTTTATAATAATCATCTACCGTAGAGATACTATGCTTAAGCGCTAGCTGATTTGAAACTGCGCTAGCAAAGTCATTCCAATATGGATTTAACTCACTGGCAAGAGCGCTGTTTTTCAACCTAACAACTTCATCTTTAGAATTGCAGGTTTTTTCTACAAACCCAACTGCTTTTGAATGGCTTCCTATGAAAGGTACTCTATCCAAATTTATAAAAAACAGAATCAAGATTAATGCGAGCAGTAACCCATTCATCATTTTTAACGATTTATTTAACTCCAGCATATGTAAATCATATTGGAAAGCTCGTCGCAGACAAATAGCATCAAGGTCTTTACATTTGGTTATTTGAGCCGAACCTTATGTTTACAGGAAATGATATTCATTCTGACTGCTAATCAGTCAGCTTCCGTCTTCAAACTCTTCGGTCATCATCATCAATTTCTTGATGGATTGCACTTCAAAAGTGGACTTACTCCACGCCTCGGAATAGCCATCAAACTTCCCAGCTATTTTGCTGTCGGAAAGGTTGGCACCTTTGGCCTTGAGCATCTGAAGTATGGCTGTTTCCCATTTTTGAGCCAGTAGGCCGTCCATCGGTCCTCTTATTTCGATTATTCGCCATCCTTTATTCCTATGTTCGGCGGTGCGTTTATCCACGTTATTCGTGATGCCAATCTGCAACATTTCCCAATTTGGATGTTCAAGAAAATACAGAAATCCTGATTTACCTGGGTTGTAACCGTGTTCTGAGCAAAATGGGCAACCCGATCCTTTCACGGTTCGATCTTTCACTATTGCTGTATATATATGCCCTTCAGAACACCGAAAGGTTTTGCGCGAGTGCGTTCCTCCAAAAACTTCGACCGGATTCCATCCTGAAGCTTCTCTCGCTACTGCCGGGTGGGTCGTAGCAAGATCGTTAAAACCCTTCAGTATTTTCTTGCCCGCACAAATATTGCAGCCCTGCCCATTGACTCGCTGATTCACGGATTGCTCAAATTCGTGCCCTAATTTGCATCTCCATTTGTATTTCTTGTTAGATCCTGGGATGACAAGTTCTGGATCAGCACTAATTAGTGTTGAGGCAATTTCTGGATATTGAGAAGCTAGATCATTGAATCCAGCTAAGACTTCTTGATTCATACAGACTGCGCAATTGTTCCCCAACAATGCCCGGTTCTTAATAGTCGAGATTGTTCGATGGCCCAACTCGCAAACCCAATTCTTCTTTTGATGGCTACCTGCTGTAACAAGTTTTGGATTCCAACCGTCGGCCTGGCTCGCGAGTTCTGGATACGTGCTAGCCAAGTCATTGACTCCTGGATGAATTTGTTTTCCGGCACAAACCGCACATCTCCTGCCACGTTTTCGATCATAAATCCGTGCCTGAAATAAATGCCCTGACGAACATATCCATTCGAGGCGAACGCTAACTGGATTGTCAACCGACGGATCCCAGCCGTGAGCCTCTCTCGCCAACTCAGGATGAGTCACTGAAAGCGGAAGCTTTTCCTTTTTACTAGGCACAAGCCAACCCTAAGGTTGAATACTGACAGCGCCAATAGTTAATCATCCATTTTGCTATTCATCCTGGCCCGCACACCTAGTCCTCGGTGGCATCGGTCGGATACGAAGCTCGCTCACTGATAGGCAATCAGCGGGTCTCAATTCAGGCCTAAAGTTGTCTCTACGGGTCTTTGACCCGGAGTATTTAAATTTAGATTGCTATGAGCTCCTGTGTGTAAACCGACATAACTTTGCTAGCCCTCACCCTAATGCTCAAAAAGACTCCGCTCGGAGCTACGTCTTTTTTACAGTTAGCAACATCAGCTTTGGACACTTCGTCCCGCCCACTCTGTCGGAGCCAGAGCGAGCGGAACGATGCGTCCCCCATTAAGGGGGAGAAGAGAACCTGTCGTATGCCTTTCGTTTCACGGTTACTCGTCGTCACAGAAACATCTGTCAGCGATGGACAATGAAATTGATATTGAAACTACTGCCCAGATGCTGCTTTACCAGTTATCAATTTCCTCTGGGATGCTGCACTGGCAGACAGCTTTACTCAACTGCCTCAAACGCAGGTTTAACCAACTGCCTTCATTGGTCCTTGCTCAAGCGAATAAAGCAAGCTCGCGTAATTTAAATCCGATATTGAATTTATGCGGGTTTTCGTTCCCGGTTTGGTTTCGGCGTGTCGCTACAAGTCTTGAGATGTTCTCGAAGGGCCGTACCTACTTGATCGAATTCTTCATCTCGGACAAGGGTATAAACCTTTAGTGTTAAGACAGGGTCAGAATGACCTAGGAGCCGCTGCGCCGTCGATACGTGTACACCTTGCTGCTTAAGTAAGTAGGCAAAGGTTTTTCTAAGGCTATGAACAGTAATACCGTGAATATTGGCAGTCTTCTGCATTGGTTTATAGCTTCGGGGGAGTTGTTTAAACGACCCCAGGTAGGGAACTTTTCGAACGCTTGCCTTCGACTTACAGAGGCCATTGACAGTCTTATTGACCCATACATATCCATCGTGAATATCGTTTTCAGTAATAGCGGCGGCCTCACTCCATCGCAGACCGTGAAGCGCGAGGAAGCGAACCTGCTCGTTGTAACGCCCCCAATCGAGGGCATCGACCTCTTCCCAAGTAAGAAACTTCTTCGCGCTGATTTGAATTGCTGGAGACTTTAGTTTTGCCGTCGGATTCGATGTACAGATCCCATAGATATCTGCTTCTCTCCAAATAGTCTTTGCAAGCATCAAAGTGTGACGCGATGTTTGCGGAGGTAGACTCAGAAGTTTGGTTTGGAGATGAGTTGCCTGAACTTCATTGATTTCCATATGGCCTATGAGAGGCATTAAATGGCGCCTATAAAGGCGCTTGTAGTCGTGCAAAGTCTTAGGTCGAATTGAAAGTACAGCCCAAACGGTTTCAACCCATTCATTTACTGTCATCGGAACCTTCCCTTAAGGAAGGACCCACTGATTCATTATCACCTGGTCATCGACCTTTTAGGTGATCAGTTTCAGTGCCACTTACGCACATAAGTGGGTTGTGAGGGACTCGAACCCCCGACCCGGTGATTAAGAGTCACCTGCTCTACCAACTGAGCTAACAACCCGAGCTATGTAATTGTCCTTATTTTTCCCAACTGGCAGACCCTATCAGCGTGGGAAGGTGGGTGCAAAAAGGCTGAATGCTTAGGCTTTGGAGAGTTTATTGGCTGGGAAGAAGGTATTCATCGCTTATCTGTTCGCTGCCCGACGAGCAGCTTGGCCACATTTGCAGTGTATGAAGGCAGGCCCACGGAGTTGGGCGTTACCATGGCCGATATCTGATCGTAGTTTCGAGTGCTGGGCTTGAAGGTACAACTGACTTGATTATTTGAACCGGAACCTGAAGTTCGCAAGTTTACGCATCCAGTAATCCGTTTTCCGCGCTCTAAAAAAATAACTTTTGCGGGATTATCAAGTGTCAGCGTTATCGTCACATTCTTTCTAAAGATTTGAGTTCCAGTCACAGCGGTATTAGTAATGTTTACTGCATCCACGAAACCAGTAAATCTGAAAATGATAATTCCATCAGCGCCCTCTCTTCCGGTACGTGATGCAACGCTCGCTGTCCACATGTATCCACCGCCACCGCCGCCACCTCCGGTATTTGCAAGTCCAGCTGTTGCAGAATCTCCAGAGATTGAAAATCCACCATTTCCACCGCCACCATTTCCACCGAGTTCACCGGCTCCGCCATTAGTGCCAGGTCCTGATGTGGGAAGGCCATAATTGGGCGGAGTGGATCCACCGCCTCCACCTCCACCGAAGTAATAGTTTGAAGAAACGTAATGTCCCGATGAAGTTGAAGATCCAAAGGAGTTAATAAGTGCACTTGTTACACCAACACCACCAGGTCCACCGGTTCCACCAATACCGCCAATATCTTGTCCGGCAGTTCCGTTAGCACCAGCTCCTGCGCCGCCGCCAGCGCCATCCCAGTTGCTAGCACCTCCAGTGAAAAGTGAGTTACTACCTCCGTCGCCAGATAAATCCGTATTGTTATTTGCAACATTTGCACGTACTCCACCACCACCAGCACCAGCTGGGTAATTTGTTGCAGAATATGTAAAGCTCGATGCAACTCCAGCACTTCCGTTTACAGGCGATGCTCCACCTGCACCTCCAGCACCTCCAGTTCCAATAGTGAGCGTCAGAGTCGCACCAGGTGTTACAGAGAAATTACTTGCGGTTACAACAAGTCCAGCACCGCCACCACCGCCACCGCCAAGGTTGATTCCACCAACGGCCGCTCCGCCAGAGCCATCATTTCCACCACCGCCACCGCCTCCGCCACCGCCTCCGCCACCAACAATGAGATAGTCGAGCGAAGTGACTCCGGCAGGAACAGTCCAAGTGCAACCGCTGCCCGTTGTTACTTTGATATACCTAATAGTTGAAACTGTAAATGTAGAAATAGTGCAATCAATGGCGCTTGCGGAGGGTGCGTTGAGTGTGGAGAGAAACAAAAGTGAAATTATGGCCGTGCAGAACCTACGAAACGAGAATTTTGCTGGAATTTTCACTTCATGGATTATCTAGAGTCGATAGAGACTAGAGAGCGTCTTCGCCGCGTTCATTGGTGCGGACTCTAACCACTGTTTCTATAGGGGTAACCCAAACTTTTCCATCGCCAATGGACCCTGAATTTGCGGTTGCAACGATGAGGTCGAGAATTCGATCCTTGTCGGCGTCATCGACGAGAACTTCGATACGGACTTTTGGAATCAAATCTACGGTGTATTCAGCGCCGCGATAAATCTCTTTGTGGCCCTTCTGGCGACCAAAACCACTTGCCTCTGAAACAGTCATTCCTGCAATGCCATTAGCTTGGAGCGCAGCCTTAATGTCATCGACTTTAGCTGGCTTAATGATGGCGGTTATAAGTTTCATAGTGACTCGATTCTAGTTCTGATTTTTGCTATCGGGTAGTAAAAGAAGAGATGTCATAAGCAGATTCAGCGTGAATTGAGGTATCGAGGCCTTCTAGTTCCACATCTCGGCGAACTCGGAATCCCATTGTCTTTTGGATGGCGGTTGCAATGATGAAAGTGGCGATGAAGGAGAAAGTAGCTGTTGCAAGGATCGCTATTACTTGCTTGCCGAGTAAATCAGGTGAGCCTGAAATAAAGAGGCCATCTGCGCCAGCTTCGTTGACTGACGTAGTGCCGATTAATCCGATGGCAATCATTCCAACGATTCCACCGAAGCCGTGAACTCCAACAACATCGAGTGAATCATCGTAATTAAGTTTGTATTTGCGAGAGACACCAAAGGCAGAAACAACGCCGCCCACTAAACCAATGGCAAGTGCGCCAAGCGGAGTGACGTATCCGCATGAAGGTGTAATGGCGACAGCGCCAGCGATGGCACCGGATGCAGCGCCGAGAGTGGTCGCTTTACCTTCACGCAATTTTTCATAAGTCATCCACGAGATAACTGCAGCTGCGGTTGCGACTTGGGTATTGATCATCGCGGTTGCTGCTAATCCGTTAGCAGCGAGTGCTGAACCGGCATTAAAACCAAACCAACCAAACCAGAGCATTCCTGCTCCGAGAAGAACGAGTGGCATATTGTGAGGACGCATTGGGTCGCGCTTGAATCCTTCGCGCTTTCCGAGAACGATGGCGAGTGCTAGTGCTGCAGCACCAGAGTTAATTTCAACAACTGTGCCACCTGCGAAATCGAGTGCGCCCAGTCGATCGATAATCCAACCGCCATTACCGCCTTGTGAAGCAAAAGCCCAGTGAGCAATCGGTGCGTAGACAAGGGTGATCCATATTCCAACAAAGAGAATCCATGCGCTGTATTTTGCGCGATCTGCAATTGCGCCAGAGAGAAGTGCAACAGTGATGATGGCAAAGGTAAGTTGGAACATAACAAATGCGAGCGTAGGAATGGTGTGGCCAGGTGAGCCAACTACTTGATCAATGGTGTCCGCTAATCCAATGTTATGAAGATTGCCGATAAGACCATTGCCAGCGTCAGGACCAAATGCGAGTGAGTAGGCATACAAGACCCAGAGAATTGTTGTCACGCCCATAGCTGCAAATGACATCATCATCATGTTGAGTGTGGACTTAGCGCGAACCATTCCGCCATAAAAGATGGCAAGACCAGGTGTCATAAAGAGGACGAGTGCTCCGGACATTAATACCCAGGCGGTATCTCCAGCGTTAATTGATGACATGAGTTCTCCGGCTCGTGAGTCAGTTAAGTGTTCTGTTAGTGCTTCTTGTAGCGGTCGTACGAGGCTTGAATCTCTGCTTCTGCCGCATCATGTCCGACCCAGTCGCCGCCATGAACTTCTTTGCCGGGCTCGAGAGTCTTGTAGACCTCAAAGAAGTGTTTGATTTCTTCGAGTTCGTAGTAAGGAACATCGGGAAGGTCCTTGAGGTTGTTCTTGCGGATATCTCCTGCTGCGACACAGAGCAGCTTGTCGTCTCCACCTTTTTCATCGGTCATCCGGAACATTCCGATAACGCGACAGCTGACAACGCAGCCAGGGAAAGTCGGCTCATCCAACATGACCAATGCATCGAGTGGATCACCATCGTTAGAGAGAGTGTTCTTTACAAAGCCGTAGTCGTGTGGAAAGCGAGTGGCGGTAAAGAGCATGCGATCGAGGCGGACTTCGCCGGTATCGTGATTGATCTCGTACTTATTGCGTGAACCTGCCGGAATTTCGATAACGACGTCAAAGATCATTTCTTATATCCAATCCTTGAGTCCCGAATCTGCCTTAAATAGTGGGGTGAACGACGGGGCTCGAACCCGCGACATCTCGGACCACAACCGAGTGCTCTACCAGCTGAGCTACGCCCACCATTGAAGGCAAATCCTACCCTAGATAGTTATCGCTTCGAAGTTCGGTTACTGGCGAGCACCGGGGCGCTCAACTTGAATGTGGAGATCGGCCCGGCAGATGGGGTGAATGTGGCACTGAGGGATATTGCGCCGCGGGTTGCGGGTATCCACGAGCAAGTGGCGGAATAGGTATTTGGAGTGACACCAGAATTGGTAACGGTTCTTATTGATACACATCCGGGAATGCGTTTGCCGTTTGAAAAGAAGGTCACTTTGCCGGTGGTAGATGTCGCTGCAGTGAGCGTTGTGGGTGAACGATAAGTTGAATTAGCTGGAGTTGCTAGAGAGACAGTAGAACTCAGTGGCGTTGTAGGAGTTGATGGAATATTTATATAAATAAAAAGACGGAAGTTTGTGATTCCTGAGGAACCTAAGAATGTCCAGTCAGGCGTTGAGCCAGTTCCAATTCTGATATCTGCAGTTTGCCCATATGCGTGATTATTCCAAGCAAAGACGGTTGAGGCGTTAGTGGCATTGTGTACTTGAAAAGATCCATATGCCGCATCAAGGGAGGGGTAATCATCAAAGTCATATGATCCAGAATTTCCTTGTGGTAAAAGATTGCTAAAACCTGGTGAATAATTCCAGGGCCAGATTTCTAGTCGACCAACCTTGTTAGCAACGTTAAGTCCAGAATCACTCGCAACAACTGTTAAATCTTGAACGTTGGTATGAATCTGGAAAGTGTTACCGGCGTCCGTGGACGGAATTCGAAGATTTGAAATTGTGGCCGCGCTAGAAGTATATGTACCAGCACCATTGGTCAGACTGGATTGATTCCACTTAGCCATATCCGCATCGGCATAAACTGTGCCACCAGATGTGTATTGCAAACGATATTTAACCCGCGTAAAAATGGCACCAGAATTAATTAATGTTGTAGCAGTGTCGCCCGCACCTAAACCATAATTCGCGTCGTAGACAATTGCCCCAGAGGTATTTCGCAGCGGTGTACTGGTGCTATAAATCTGGGTCCATGGATAACCATATGGGCCGGGCGTACCTGCATTGAGAGCTGCTATGCGTACGAAATAGTTAACGCCAGAGGTTAAAGGCGTGATGGTGTAACTCGTTGCAGTGTTGGAGATTGTGTTACTTGCCATGGTCCAGGTAGTTGTGTCCGTTGATGTCGCGTATTCGACAGAGTATGTAGTAACGCCGGAACCTGGATAGGCGGGCGCTGCCCACGTGAGATCAATAGATGCGGGACCGGCCGTTGCGGTGATTGCAGTGGGAGCGGTGGGAAGAGTTGGTGCTACTGCTTGAACGGCAGGAATTGGCGCAAACAAGAGTCCAGCGATCAGCGCAACTAGTGCTGCGATTCGTGGATATGTCTGCTTCATCAGGAGCAAAGTCTAAGAGGTCATCCTTAGAAATTAAGTAGAGGGAATAAAGATATTGGTGCGGTAATAATCGAGCTCATCAATCGAGTCTCGAATATCGCCGAGTGCGCGATGGTTGCCGGTTTTCTTCGGCGCTGCGAAGTAGACGCGGGGATACCAGCGGCGGGCGAGCTCCTTGATGGAGGAGACATCCACGGTGCGATAGTGAAGGTAGGCGTTGAGCGCGGGTAGGTCGCGGGCGATAAAAGCGCGATCGACATAGACCGAGTTGCCAGCCAATGGCGACTTGCCGGCATCCGGGGCGTACTTAGAAAGGTATTCGAGAATTGCGCTCTCGGCTTCGGCGGCGGTGACACCGTTAGGGATTTCAGTAATAAGGCCGGAGGAGGTGTGCATCTCGCGCACGAAATCATTCATGCCATCCAACTTTTCCTGGCTGCACTTAACCACGAGGTCGATGCCCTCGCCCAGAACATTGAGTTGGGCATCTGTAACAAGGACGGCAATCTCGACGAGCGCATCGTTATTGATATCGAGTCCGGTCATCTCGCAGTCGACCCAGATCAGATTAGGGGAGTCGTTCTTGCCGTTTTTCGAGTTACTGGACATGGTCGTAGCCTAACCCTCGCGCGGGCGGTGGATGGACGGGATTTCACCCTGCGTTCACCTTCTCGTAACCTTTCCATAAGTTAAAAGTCCTCGCTCCTCACCAAGATAACCCCATGTCATTGACCCAGGAGAACCCAGTTATTCCCGCAAAACGGGTGCTCACGACCAAGCCTCGCTTCTCGGACAAGGTCTTTCGCGGAGTAGTAACAGCTGGCGGACTCTCCTCACTTGTAATCCTTGGATTAATTTTCCTTTTCTTGCTCTCTCAGGGCTATGAAACGATTAAGAGTCAGGGCCTCTACTTTTTAACTGGTAGCGATTGGGTTGCAACGCTCGATGCCGCTGGAAAAATAGATCCAACACAATCTCATTTCGGAATTGCCGCAATGATTATTGGCACACTTTTATGTGCAAGCATTGCTGTAGTAATAGGCGTGCCGATCTCTGTTCTCTCTGCAATCTTTCTTACCTTTTATGCACCAGAATCCATCAAGAAAGTAATGGTCTCCATCATTGACTTGATGGCAGCATTCCCATCAATCCTCTTCGGACTGTGGGGCTTCTTCGTTCTCGGACCAAGCGCCGAATATTGGGCGCGCTTGCTTCATAAGTACTTAGGTTTTATTCCTATCTTCTCGATGCCGGTTGACTTTTACTCCCGCTCACCATTCGTCGCTGGTGTTGTTCTCTCCATCATGATCATTCCGATTGTCACTTCAATTACCCGTGAAATTTTTGCGCAGACTCCACTCGATCGCATTCAAGCTGCGTATGCACTCGGCGCAACGCGCTGGGCAATGATTCGAAATGTAGCGATTCCTTATTCTCGCGGCGGAATCGTCGGTGGAAGTATGTTGGGTCTCGGTCGTGCAATGGGCGAAACTGTTGCGGTATACACAGTTCTCAACATCATTTATAAAATTAATTGGCACGTACTTCTTGGCGCCGGCGGAAACGTCGCCTCAATGATTCTGCTTAAGTTCGGCGAAGCAGGTCCAGCAGAAGTAAAGGCGCTAATGGCGGCAGGTTTAGCGCTATTTATACTTACTCTGCTCGTGAACAGTCTCGCGGACTTTATTGTTAACCGCTCAAGCAAGGCGGGTCGCTAATGTCAATGAATAGTTCTGCGATAGTCCAGAATCCAAACACCGCAAACGCGAAGCCAACCAGACCGTGGACGGCCTCCCCAAAGGATCGCCTAATTTCTGCACTTATCTTGCTTGCTTCAGTTGCGATTTCTGCAGTTGTTGTCGCGGTAACACCGATGAAGGGCAAACTTGCATACTTCGCAATTTTCTTTGTATCGCTGTTAATTATTGATTACACAGTGAGCCGAGCTAAAGCTGGAAAACAAGCTGGCGTTGATTCGCTATTTAGAGCGCTAGTCGCAATGGCAATGGCGATTGCCGTGACGCCAATTTTAAGTATTTTGTATTCAGTATGGGAACGCGGACATAAGGGTCTGCGTCTTGCTCTCTTCACCACCGATATGCACAATGCAAGTCCGACGTCGCCGCTTTCACAAGGTGGAATTCTTCATGCAATTATCGGGACTGGACTCCTCGTTGTATTTGCAGTAATCGTCAGCGTTCCCATCGGAATTTTGACCGCGCTTTACCTCACTGAAATTAAGGGTCGTTTTACTCGCCCAATTAAGTTCTTAGTACAGGCGATGTCAGGTATTCCGTCGATTGTTGCCGGCCTCTTTATTCTTGCCGCCATTGTTTATCCTTTTACCAAGTCTTTCAACGGAATCCAGGGCTCACTTGCATTAGCAATCTTGATGATTCCGACAGTTGCACGTACCTCTGAAGAAGTTTTGCAACTTATTCCTAGTGAGCTTCGTGAAGCAGGAGTTGCACTGGGTGGAACTCAATGGCGCACAGTTGCGATGGTCGTTGTTCCAGCAGCTCGTAGTGGGCTTGTAACTGCAATGATCCTGGGTATTGCCCGTATCGCTGGCGAGACCGCACCTATCTTGCTTTTGACTGGCGGTGGCGATGGCGTGAACGCCAACGTCTTTAACGGTTCCATGGGCTCTCTTCCTTTTTACATCTTTAAGGGTTTTACTATTGGCACTGACGAGTCGGTGACTCGAGCCTGGGCGGCAATTTTGGTGCTGCTGGTATTGGTCATCATTCTCTTCACACTTGCGCGTTATCTGGGAAATCGGAAGGTGGGCAAGTAAATGGCCGATCAAGAGAGTGCCGCGAACGGAATTAATAATGAAGATGAAAAGAGTGGGGAAATCATGAACAACACAACCGACCTCAGCAGTTCTTCGCTTTCGGCAGTTGCGGCTGCGCGCAAAGCACCTGAACCGGGCTCCAAAGCTCTTGGCGTTGGCCTAGAAGCGCGCGGTGTTCACGCGTGGTTCGGCGAGAAGCATGCGCTGAAGAACGTCTCACTTGATTTTTGGCCCGGCACAGTAACCGCCCTTATTGGACCATCAGGTTGCGGTAAATCTACTTTTATTCGCACTCTTAACCGCATGCATGAATTTATTCCAACAGCGGCAATGGCGGGCGAAGTTCTTCTCAATGGTGAAGATATTTACGCCCCGGGCGTTGATGTCACCAAGATTCGCTTAAAGGTCGGCATGGTTTTCCAGAAGCCAAACCCATTCCCATCGATGACTATCGCCGAGAATGTTCTTGCTGGTTTAAAACTGGCGCAGCTTAAAGTTGAAAATCGTGACGACCTTCTTGAAGAATGTCTTGAGCGCGCTGGCCTCTGGAAAGAGGTAAAGGATCGCTTATCTGCTCACGGTGGCTCACTTTCAGGTGGACAACAACAACGCTTATGTATCGCTCGTTCGCTAGCGGTTCGACCACAAGTTTTGTTGATGGATGAGCCATGTTCCGCACTTGACCCAGGATCAACGCTCAAGATTGAAGAGACGATCTCGCATCTCTCATCCAGCGTCACCGTCATTATTGTGACTCACAATATGCAACAGGCTGCTCGCGTCTCGGATTACACCGCCTTCTTCCTCTCGGATGGTGGCCCAGGCGAGATGGTGGAAGTTGGACCTACTAACGAAATCTTCTCCCGCCCGAAGGATAAGCGCACCGAGAACTATGTAACAGGTCGTTTTGGTTAACCGATTGTTCACCTTTCGCATTACTGCCGTTCACTATCTAGTGGGCGGCAGTTTTGTTTATCTCCATAGGTTTCTCTCACGTAAACCACAACTTAATTCAGGGGCCCCTCTGAATTAACCTCGAAAGGAAGTCCATGAAGATTTCTCGTCCTCTAAAGGTTGCAGCAACAGCGCTTGCTATTGCAATCTCAGCTTCAACAACTGCATTTGCAGATGTAGCAATTTCTGGCGATGGTTCATCATTCGCTGCTCCACTTATTAACGCTTGCAAAGTTGGATGGCAGAATGCCAATACAGCATCTGGCTACTCACTAGCTTCATACGCTGCAGGTGGCTCAGGAACAGGTCGCACAAACTCTGATAAGGGCATTGGCGATTTCAACTTCTCAGATGCAGTTCACACAACTGCACTCCCAACAGTTCTCCAGATTCCAGTAATTGCTGCACCAATTGCGATTGTTTACAACCTCGGTGGTCGCGATGGACTCGTACTTTCACAGAAGACACTTTCAGACATTTTCGCTGGAAAGATCACAAAGTGGAATGATCCTCAGATCGTTAAGGAAAACAACACCACAACAACAAAGGTCATCTTCAAGGAAGACGGCAACGGTAACCCTGTAAAGGATGCTGCTGGCAAGCCAATCGTTCTTCGCACACAAACTGTAAAGAACCGCTTCTCACTTCCAAACAAGACTATCAACGTGATCGTGCGTTCTGATAGCTCTGGAACAACCCAGAACCTTGTTAACTTCTTTATCGGTCAGTTCCCAACAACATGGACCAAGGCATCAAGCGGAACATTCTCCAGCGTATTTCCTGGTGACATCAACGGTGCCGGTAACCTCGGTCGCTTCATCGGCGTCAAGGGTTCAGCACTTCTTTCATCAGCTGTAAAGTCCACTGGATACTCAATCTCATACGTTGAGTCTTCATACGGAACTAAGAAGGCCCTTGGAATCGCAGCAATTCAAAATGCTGCTGGTAACTACCAAATGCCTGATGCTGCTGGTACAGCTGCATTCCTTGGCTCAGCAACTGCTGCTTCAAACGGAGCACTTACCTTCAACTACAACACAAAGGAAGCTGGCGCATACGTACTCGGTATCGTCACCTACGCATTGATGGACACAGCTAAGACTGGCGACAACGCCAAGGCAGCTAAGTCATTCCTCCAGTACCTATTGAGCCCAGCTTGCCCAACAACTGACTCAACACTTGAATACACAACAATCACAGGTGCATTGCTCAAGGTCGACAACGATCTTCTTGCAAAGCTCTAATCCTCTGATTACCCAGTAATACAGCTCTAACGAATATACGAAAGGCCCGAACCCTTGAGGGGGGTTCGGGCCTTTCGCCTTGATGAGAGTGCGTGGAGAAATATAAATCTCAATGGCTGCGCGCCTGGCAGGAATCGAACCTGCGACAACCCGCTTAGAAGGCGGGTGCTCTATCCGACTGAGCTACAGGCGCAGATAGATATATAGAGATGTAAAACTAGTGCGAGAGTTACTTGGCCAAGTCTACCGAGCCGAAGCAATAGACTCTCGCACTATGGCTGAGTTTATTTATACGATGAAGAAGGCGCGTAAAGCGCATGGCGAGAAGGTCATTCTTGATGATGTGACCCTGATGTTTCTCCCTGGTGCCAAGATCGGCGTCGTCGGCCCTAACGGTGCAGGTAAGTCCACCGTCCTCAAGATTATGGCAGGCCTTGAACAACCTTCTAATGGTGAAGCATTTTTGAGTCCCGGATACTCCGTCGGAATTCTGATGCAGGAGCCGGTTCTCGATGAGACTAAGAACGTTCTGGAAAATGTGCAAGAGGGCGTTGCCGAGACTATGGCGTTGATGGCTCGCTTCAATCAAATTTCAGAAGAGATGGCCAGCCCTGATGCAGATTACGACACGCTGCTCGCCGAGATGGGAACTCTTCAAGAACAACTCGATCACCGCAATGCCTGGGATCTCGATTCACAGCTAGAACAAGCGATGGATGCACTTCGTTGTCCGCCTTCCGATGCCGATGTAAAGGTTCTCTCTGGTGGCGAGAAGCGTCGCGTTGCACTCTGCAAGTTGCTTCTACAACAACCAGATCTCTTACTGCTCGATGAGCCCACTAACCACTTGGATGCTGAATCCGTTTTATGGCTAGAACAACACCTCTCTAAATATCCTGGCACCGTTGTTGCGATTACGCACGATAGGTACTTCTTGGACAACGTCGCGGAATGGATTCTCGAACTCGACCGCGGTCGCGCATTTCCTTACGAAGGCAATTACTCCACTTATCTCGAGACTAAGTCGACTCGTCTTAAGATTGAAGGACAGAAAGATGCTAAGCGCGCGAAGCGTTTAACGGAAGAGCTCGAATGGGTTCGCATGAACTCCAAGGGTCGCCAAGTAAAGTCCAAGGCCCGTCTTGCTCGCTATGAAGAGATGGCAGCTGAAGCAGA
>Ga0304729_1000895_pt1 | contig 20551 bp, 16 predicted proteins | sample C_131016_MF_Meta_FD_190475 | JGI IMG/M metagenome (GOLD analysis project Ga0304729, IMG submission 190475) | Freshwater microbial communities from Lake Croche, Canada to study carbon cycling - C_131016_MF_MetaG (v2) (version 2) | ecosystem: Environmental > Aquatic > Freshwater > Lake | place... | reverse complement strand
AAACACCACTACCTGTATTGTAATTTACATAAACTTTTTGTGCATCTAAATTGGTTGAATCTGTATATATGTTAACATTAGCTTGCGTAATCATTTTACCAGCTGATGGTGTTTTAACTGGTGGCCAAATGTATGCTTTTGCAGTAAATGAAAGATTCCAAATAATCAATCGTGTATTCATTAACTCACCTTCATAATCTACTTCAGGTGTAACTGAATTTAAGATTACAGGCATATCATATGTTTGATCCATAGATGCAATAAAGTCCATGGTAATCGTAAAATCTGGTGTGAAAAACGGTAAAATTTGTTCTAGTATTTGTGTACCATCTTCAGTATTACGAACATATATTGAAAGACTAAAATCAAAATTATACGGTATAGGAGCATACTGAGTTGTAAATGAACCTGAACTAAAACCAAAATTCTGTAATGTGGTTTGTTGTTTTCTGCTATTATCATACGACATACCATCTAAGTTAAAACTCATGCGTGGTACAGTTGTAGCAATTGATTTTGTTAAAGTTGGATCACTATTGATACGAACCAAATATTTTTCTTTTGCGCCATAATTTAATGGCACTTTTGTTATTTCGTGTGCAGTAGAACCATCTTTTGAATAACGAGTTAATAATATATCGTTAAACATTGTGCCAAACCCAACAACAATTTTGCGTATGGTACGATTATAAAAGTGTGCGTTACCTAGCATTATGCTTCACCAAATGGGTTGTGTTCTGTAAAGTCAATAACATTATCGGCTTCACCTTCAATTCTATTATTGTCAATAACATCTTCAAATGCATTATCCATTGTGGTAGTATCAGAAGTAGCACTAACATTCCATATTGCACCACTTGTGCTTCCTTTAACTGTGGTGGAAGTTGCAAATGTTCCTGTAGTACGATAAATGTTAAGTAGAGAACCAGTAACATAGTTGTGAACAGTTGCTGTTGCTGTTGCGGATGCTAAATTAGCACCTTGATAAACTATTTCATCAGGTACAAATATTCCTGAACCACCAGCAGATAAAGAGAGTTGTGTTCTTGGATAAGCATCTTTAATTTGTCCATCAATTTCTGCATTACCTGTGAGTACAAGCTCATTAGAGAATACCCATTGTTTCATTTTTAAAGCATAGACATAAACATTACCGCCACGACCACGGCCTAATGTATAATACATTGCTTGATTATTTTCATGCTCAACAAAAGTAATTTCAAAGAAGTTTTGAATTAATGGAATATAAACCAAATCACCTTCATTTGGTCTATGTTGATTTACTGTAAATACAAATCTACGGCGAGATACTAACAAAGTCATCTCATCACGAATTTCAAGCCCAAATTTGGACATAAAATCGCCTTCGCCTTCCATACCCGTAACATCTTCAAGGTACATCTCAAGTGGATATGCAGCTGTATATTGTTTTAATGGGTCTTCACCATATAACATATCTACAGAATCACCAGAACTTCTTGGCATATAATATACATCCATGCCATGAATTTGCATAGCCTCAATGACGAGGTCTTCCACCAGCAATTGCTCGCTGGTAATTTGATTTACAGGGAAATTATTAAAGTATAGATTCGTTGCCATTCATTATCAACCCATCATTATTTCGGTTGGTAATGCATTAACAACATACATTTCTTCTTCAAGCTCTTTTATTTCAGCAACAGCTTCATCATATATTTGTTGGCCATTTAATACTACACCGCCAGGCATTTGTATACCACCAAACTTTTTCAAATTAGAACCCCATTGCCTTTTGATTAATGCGGATCCATATTTTTTCAAATATCTATCATTCCAAACATCAGAGTTACCAGCAATAGTTGCAGTAGTATTAGATGCACTATTAGCAAAAGGACCACGAACAGTAATAGATGTTGGTGAGTTGATTGCAGCTACTTGAATAGTATCAACAGTATTCAAAGTAATAAAATCATTTTCTAAAATTTCTTGGTCAAATGTTGTACCATAACCAATAATTGTATTTGAAGCTGCATTATAAGTCATTGTGCCTGTTAATGTTACTGTATCAGGTACAAGTTTACGATAACATTCAACAACGACATATTGGCCAACAAGAACATCTCTTGTCCAATCAATATCAAGGAATACTTTATTTTGATGACGGTTAAATCTAAATTGTGGTGTGCCAGAGAACAATAAATTCAATGTACGAATATGTTGCATAGTAATTTCATATGACACATATGATACAGATGTAAAATCATACAGGTCATGTAAACGCAACTGATAACGCAAATCAAACATATTGATAGACGCACCAGATTGGTCAAACGGAAATATACCTGTGACAAATGATACAGCATCTGGACAATAAATCCAACGGCGATTAATATCTTCTGCCGTAATCTGATGTTTCATATACATTTTTTGTTGGCCATCAAAATGATAGTCATTCCAAAATGATAAGGCTTCATCAATACGGTCATCAACTTGGTCATCATCCACATTAATTTCAATAACAGGAAAACCAAGTTCTCTTAAACAGTATGTTTTGTATTGTGCTCTTGTTGCTGGTTTTGCCATATTTTATCCTAAAGCGATTGCAAATGCGATAGCACTTGGATCAGTTACTACTTGAGTTGTTACAACATTAATTCTACCATTTGCAGAAACAGTAATGATTGGATAATATGCTGAGTTACCATATGTACCATCTGTTATTATTATGTTAGTAAAATCAGTATTTGCTTTGGTAAAAGCACCATTAGCATAAGTTGCAGCCGAGTTAGCAACAGCAAATCCACTATTTGCATAAGATGCTGCTGAATTAGCAACAGCAAATGCAGAGTTACCGTAAGAACCGGCAGACGATGAATTGTTTGCTGCTGCGAAAGCGGAGTTAGCATACAAAGCCGCAGAGTTTGCTACATTACTAGGAGTATTTGCTGATAAGAAAGCGGAGTTAGCGTAAGATGCAGCTGATGTAATATTAGTATTTTGAGTTGTATCAATACCAACACCGTTATTTGCTACAGCAAAAGCTGAGTTAGCATAAGAACTTCCACTATTAGCTACAGCAAATCCACTATTAGCATAACTAGCAGCACTATTAGCAACATAAGATGGAGTATTAGCCGCTAAGAAAGCAGCGTTAGCATATGTGCCAACATTAGTTGCATTTGTTGCAGCTGTATTTGCTTGTGTATAAGCATTAGTGGTGTAAACAAATACATCAACCCCATTACTTGTAATACTATATGCTTGAACATTGGCAATTAAAGTTGCAGTATTTGTAACAGTAATATACGCAGTATTAACTACATTACTACTTGGATCTTGGTTAATATTTTTAAATAATACAAAATTACCAGCAGCTTGTCTTATTAATCCGTGATATGTGGTACCACTAGGTGAAGCTGTATTTGTATTTGCAACACCGTAAAAACCAATATCAATTACATCACCAACAATATTATTATTAGCAAGTCTAATTAACGAATCTTGTGTTGTGATTGTTCTTGTATCAATATAACTTGTGTTACCACTAACAGTTAAGTTACCTGTAATACTTAAATCACCAGTAATTGTACCACCTGTGTTGGCATTAATTGCATTATTAGCACGAGTGAAAGCACCGTTAGCATATGTTGCGGCTGAGTTGGCTACATGAGTTGGAGTATTAGCAACTAAGAAAGCCGCATTAGCATATGTACCAGCGTTTGTAATATTAGTATTCTGTGTAACATCAATACCAACACCATTATTTGCTACAGCAAAAGCGGAGTTAGCATATGAACCAGCAGAATTGGCAACAGCAAATCCTGAATTGGCATAACTAGCGGCTGAGTTAGCAGTAGACCATGCAATGGAACCATTTGAAGCAGTTAAAGCATTATTAGCAGTTGTAAATGCACCGTTAGCATAAATTGCAGCTGAGTTAGCAGTATAACTTGGAGTATTAGCTGCTAAGAAGGAAGAATTAGCATAAGTTGCAGCTGAATTAGCAGTAGCCCAAGCTATATTACCATTTGTTGATGTTACCGCATTGTTAGCAGTTACAAAAGCACCATTAGCATATGTTGCGGCTGAGGTGATATTTGTATTTTGTGTAGCATCAGTCGCAGTAGCTGCATTAGCGGCTGCAAATGCGGAGTTAGCATAAACACCAGAACTGTTTGCAGTTGTAAATGCTGAGTTGGCATATGTACCAGCATTTGTAATATTGGTATTTTGCGTAGCGTCAGTTGCACTGGCCGCATTTGCCGCAGCAAACGCACTATTTGCATATACACCAGCGCTATTAGCTGTTATGAATCCTGAATTGGCATAACTAGCGGCTGAGTTAGCAACACCAAATGCAGAGTTACCATAAGTGCCAGCAGCTGCTGTAGTATTTGCGGTCGCAAAAGCTGCGTTAGCATATGACTGTGCAGAATTGGCAGTTGCATACGCAGAGTTAGCATATGAACCAGTGGTATTACTTGCATTTTCTCTAGCTAGAGGAATACCACCAGCAGTTGACCCGTCATGGACAACTATTGTTTTTTTATCTGTATCTACAGTAAGTTCAGCAACAACACCTGTAAAGGTTGATGTTTGTGCTGTATTACCTCTTCGTATTTGAACTTGTGTTGACATAATTGTATTTATAGTGTCCCGTAATCAATGGCATAATATAAAGGATCCGCAACAAATCCATAGTCTACCGTTAATCCTTGTGCGCCTGGAGTACCAGCAACCGTGATTGTTTTTGTTGAAGAATTTGCATAAGCAACAACGCCAGATTCTCCAACAATATTAAAAGTATCCCTTCTAGCAGATGCAGTAATAGTTGTTGCATTATTTGGCGTATAGATTAAAGCAAAATCATTAGTATTATAAGCTGCATCGGCGGTAGCTTGTGCGGCCGAAGCGGCTCCAGCGGCACTAGATGCTGTTGATTGAGCTGTTGCAGCAGCAGTGCAAGCAGAATTTGCTTTACCAAATGCTGAGTTAGCATATGAACCAGCAGATGCAGCTCCAGAACCAGTATTTGCTTGAGCAAAAGCTGCATTAGCGTAACTAGCAGAACTATTAGCAACAGCAAATCCAGAGTTAGCATACGAACCAGCAGAAGTATCGGATCCACCTGAACCAGCGTTTGCAGTATATTGTTTTGACCCATCCGAAAACTGAATATAGCCGCCTGTGTTGGCTATAAAAGTATTTGCATAGATGGCGTTTGCGCCTTGAATATTACCAAAACTGCCTGTTGTAATAAACGAATTTGCAGTAATTGTGCCGTTAACAGTACCGCCGTTATTAGCATCTAGTGAGTTGTTTGCTCTAATGAAGGCCGCATTAGCAGCAATAAAGGCTGAGTTTGCTTTTACAAATGCGGAATTAGCATATGATGCGGCACTATTGGCCACATTACTTGGAGTATTAGCTGCTAAAAATGATGAGTTTGCATAACTAGCGGCAGAGTTAGCAGTAGCAAACGCTGAGTTACCATAAGAAGCCGCAGAATTGGCCGTGTAACTTGGAGTATTGGCCTGTAAAAAAGCCGCATTGGCTTGATTTCGTGCCCAACCATCAGTAGATGATGATGGCGATAATAAGTTTGTTCCAACTCCAGATGAAGCACCATTGGCCAAATCAATATAAACACCACGATTTGTGCCACCAGATTCAAAAATTCTTAATTTATTTTGAAAGATATCAATGTTAACAAAACCGCCAACAAGTGTATTATTTGTTGCGGCAGTAGCTAAATCTAATTGGCCGCCTTCATCACCAACAGATTGACTACTTCTTAGTAATGTTGAAGTTAAATAACCGGTTGATTTGTCAAATGCTAAGCCTGAGTTTGAACCTAGAGTTCCACTATCATTGAATTGAATTTCCTTATTGAGACCTGCTGGTCCCAAATAAGGATAATGGGTGATGACTGAGCCAGACGGAGTGGAATAGAAAAACTTTCCATCACGACTGTTGATGGAAATTTCACCATTAGCCAGCGATGATGGAACATTGCCAGTGATGGTGGAGTTTTTAAGTTGTATTACTGTATTTGCCATTAAAATGTACCGCCGACCTCAACCTTTTCTTTTTCGGTTTCAGTAGCAGAAATTTCAACAGGCTTATCTTCAGTCTTTACAGTAAGTTTTTTAACAACTTTGGGTGCAAGAGTAATTAATTTTTCCAATTCAGAAATACGAGATTTCATTTCTTCTACTTCTTTATTTTTTAAACTCAATTCTTGCGTAATTGAATCTAATGATTTTTTTGTGGTACCAAGCTCTTGCATGGTATCATTTAAAGCAGATTGAATTCTAGTTTTTTCTTGAACTATTGCATCATTACTTTCCGCTTGCGTTCTATAATGTTGTGTTTGCTCAACTTGTTGTATCGCATTTTGGTGTTGTACTGTAAGTTCATCAATTTTTGCCTGCATTTCTGCACGAAGATTTGCTTCCTTTTCAAGCAATTTTAATCTTGCTTGCATCATAAAGTTCTGCTTGAGTATTACATCTAAGTTCTCAAGCAAAACCTCTTGATACGCATTTGAAAATTCTACACTCATAACAATTCCTTTTCATAATATTTAGAATGTTCCACCCTGTATATATGAGAAGGTTGGAACACCTGAAGCATTGATAGTTAACACATGACCTTCAGTTGACGATGATGCGGTACTAAATGCACTAGTGCCTTGACCTAACAGAACACCGTTATTAGTAAATGTACCAGCTCCTGTACCACCTCTTGGAACACCTAATGTGCCAGATGTAATCGCAGAAGCCGCAATTGCAATCGCAGTTGAGTTTGCAGAACTAATACGACCGTTTGCTTCAATATGGAAAGCAGCAACAGAAGATGCTGTACCATAATCGGCAGCAGTAATACTAATACCTGTAACATCGGTGTTAGCAGTTGAGAAAGCAGAATTGGCATAACTTGCAGCTGAACTAATACTATTATTTTGTGTAAGATTTACACCAGCAGTATTGTTAGCAGCAGCAAATGCTGAGTTAGCATAAATTGCAGCTGAATTGGCAACTGCAAAACCACTATTTGCATATACAGCTGCACTATTAGCGACTGCAAAACCAGAGTTAGCGTACGAAGCAGAACTATTAGCTACTGCAAATCCAGAGTTAGCGTATGCACCAGCAGAAGTTCCACTTGAACTAGCAGTATTTGCAACACCAAAGGCCGAATTAGCATATGAACTTGCCGCAGATGCATTAGTTACAGCAGTATTTGCCTGTGTATAAGCATTTGTTGCAAATTGATTAATGTCTTGACCATTAATTGTAACTGAATATGCAGTTAAATTAGCGGTCAATGTGCCTGTATTAGCAGCAGTTAGGGAGCCAGGAGCAAGAACGTTTGCAGTTGGGTCACTTGTTAAATCTTTAAACAAGAAATAGTTTGCACCAGCTTGTCTTACAAGACCGGTATATTTCTGACCACCTGAGTTATACGTTCCGTAGAAACCAATATCAACTGTATCACCTGCCGTATTATTATTGGCAAGATGGATTAATGAATCACCTGTTGTAATTGTTCGTGTATCAACATAAGTTGTATTACCTTGAACTGTCAAGTTGCCAGTAATAACCAAGTCAGCAGTAATTGTACCGCCAGTATTTGCATTGATACTATTATTAGCACGAGTATATGCAGAGTTAGCATAAATTGCAGCTGAGTTGGCAACTGCAAAACCAGAGTTTGCGTAAGCGGCTGCTGAGTTAGCAATAGCACTATGGCCGTTTGCTAAACTAAACGCAGAGTTAGCATATGAACCAGCAGAGTTAGCAGTTGAGAAACCACTATTTGCATAAGAAGCAGAACTGTTGGCTACGGCAAAACCAGAATTGGCATAACTGGCTGCACTATTAGCAACATAAGATGGAGTATTAGCAGATAGAAACGCAGAGTTGGCGTAAGTAGATGCTGAGTTAGCTGTACTAAAGGCCGCATTAGCATAAGCACCTGCAGCTGCACCAGCTGAATTGGTATTTGCGTAATTGAAAGCTGCGTTAGCATATGAACCAGCACTATTGGCGGCATCAAATGCTACGTTAGTTTTTGTAAATATCTGACCTTGTTGGTCTACATAAAATTTACCGCCAATAGTAAGAACATTACCAGCAGTATCACCAATAAATAATTTATTTGAGGTATTTGAATATGCCGCCTCACCGACATTTAAACTAGTTGGTGCTGAGGTTGCATCAGACCACTTTAGTTGAATTACTGTATTTGCCATTTAATAATGTCCTTTTAAGTTATAAGGCTTCTATCCGTTTTATGTTCTATTTATGTTTTGCGGTAATTAGAAATTACCACCTTTAATTGTCTGTAATCCTATTTCACCAATGTATCTGTAGCCTGTAATATAAACTACTTTAGCTGATGTTAATGCGGTTGGAATTGTACCACCAATAAAGTTTAATACACCAGATTGATAATCAAAAAACCATTCACCAACACCACCAATACCAGAATCAAACATTTGAGTTCCAGTTGATACAGGATTTGATACTCCTGAAGCGTCAGAATAGACTGCTACAAAGTATGTTGAACCAAACTCTGGTGGAATCCAATCTGTTAGATTAGTTTTCCAAGTTGGATAAACACCGCCAATGGCAGTAGTTGTATTATCTGCTGTACATTGAACCGCAGTTGTTGTTTGATATGATTGAACAATACCAGTAACAGCTGCAGCTGTTGAAGGTATGCTTGATGCTTGTGTCCAAATTTTGTCACCACGATTAATTGCAGGACTAGCAATAGATTCGTTACTTGCACCTTTGTTTGTAGCCGTGTCTGTCTTAGCAACACCAAAAAGCTTCTTGTATAATAAATCTACTTTTGCGGAATCTAAAATTGCCATTTTTAATTATTCGCTGTTTGTAATGAAAGAGCAGTAATAGTTTGGCCAGCCAACAATTTAAATCTCACATAAACTTCATTACCAGTAGAATTAGATGTTGATACTGTACCAAATGTACAAGTCTTTCTATGTGTTGTAACTGAAGTGTTTGCAGTAATAATTCCGCCTAAAGCACAACCGTTGCTACCATTTCCTGGTGAATTAACACCAGGAATTCCAGAGCCTGAATACGCACTGGTCATAGACAACCAGCCATTCAAGGAAGAAGTTGAATCAATTACAGTTCCTGGTGCTGCAACCCAAACACCAGCAGTGTTACCTGTAAATTGAATATCAAATTTAGACAAAGATGTTCTAACAAATTTGAATGTAAAGTATTGTGGGCCAGTTCTACCTGAACTTAAATTTGGACCAACAGGTAAATAACCTGAAGCATAATTTGTTTGGTCATGTTTTAATGTACTAGCAACTACTGTAGCATCATATGTTTGGAGTGTTCCATTCGTTGAATCAAACGCTGATGCACCATTTGCATATGCAGGTGTATCAGTAGAACCTGGATTGACGATACGATACGCCGCTGTTGAACCTGTACCAACTGTAGAACCAAAAAATAAATTATCTTCTCCACCAATTACAGTATTAGAACTTGTATTGCCTGTTTTATAGAGAATTGTACCTGATGGGTTAACTGTAAGTGAACCTGCTGTGTAACTATTTTGACCCGTTACTGAAACACCTGTAGAACTACTACCAAAGCCAGCAATAACTGCTGATGTTAAATTAACTGTTGCTTGACCACTTGAAACATAAAGATTTCTTGCAAGTGGTGTTGTGATACCTGCTTGTGCATATGTTACTCCACCGTTAGCACCTAATGCACCACCAGCAGCAGATGAAACAAATGTATCACTTGTTGGATACATATCGCCACTCAACTTAGAGATATTAAATCCAAGGTTAAATAGTGTGGCACTTGTGTAATGTGGAACTGTTGATGAATTAGAATATGCGACAGAGTTGGCAGTCAAACTACCATTATTAATTACAACAGCACCTGGCGCACTATCATCATAGTACCAGAATGGAGTGTTAGTAGAAGATGCGCCACTATGAGAAATGTATAATTCATTCCAACCATTTGAAACTGTACCACTTGCGGTACAGTCAAAACTTCTCCAGAATCCTTGTGCAGTTCCTACAATCTTAGAACCATAATCAACACTATCAGAGATAACTAAAGAATGATTACCACTTGTGTAAGTACCGTTGGCACTTGAAGATGTAAATGTATAAGCAACTGCGTTAGCACTATTAACAAATAATGTTAATGTGCCGCTATCGCCAGGACCTTGGTCGTTAACAACAGATGTTAGTCCATATGACGCAACTCGTTTTGCGTTTGTAACTGTTGTACCAGCTGCAACACTACGACTACTTGATGTTCTATCAGTCTGTGTGAAGTTGGCCATCCTATAAGAGGATGTAGAAGCAATAGTAATGTTGTTACCAGATGGAAAAGCAGGTGGGCCAGGTGGAACTAATTTACCTAATACATTATTAATTAATGCCAAACCATCAGTTACTTTTGTTGTCGTTGTAAGTGTTACTGCATTACTTACTAAAAGACCTACCGTGTTTGCACCAAGATTTATTGTATTACCTGATACTGTACCGCCTGCATTATTAGCAGCAGTAAAGGCCGCATTTGCTTGAATGAAGGCTGAATTTGCGTAACTAGATGCCGAGTTAGAAACATAACTTGGTGTGTTTGCTTGTAAGAAAGCTGCATTAGCATAAGAACCATCTGATTCTGAACCAATATAGAATGAACCATTGCCATTATTTGCAGACCACTTACCAGCAGTTTCAACCCAAATAAACTGTGCGTTTGGTTGTGCGCCACGGTCAACTTCAATACCAGCGTTTGCTGTTGGTTGTGCTGACTGACTGATAGCGGCATTAACTGTAATAATATTATCAGCAATTAATACTGTAACAGTATTTGCGTATGTTGTGGTACCAGTAACAGTTAAGTTACCAGTAATGTTTGTGTCACCTGAGATTGTACCACCAGATGAACTGAATTTTGTATTAGCTGTTGCAAATGCACCGTTCGCATAGGTAGCTGCGGAGTTAGCAACATAACTTGGTGTATTTGCTTGAATAAAGGCCGCATTAGCTTGATTAAATGCGGAGTTTGCTTGTGTTCTTACCCAAAGGTCAGTTGAATTATTTGCAGCTGCAAAAGCCGCATTAGCATAACTTGCAGCTGAATTAGCAGTTGAAAATCCAGCGTTTGCGTAAGACCCAGCGGCTGCAGCACCTGAACCAGAATTTGCAGCCGTAAAAGCTGCATTTGTTTTTGCAAATATTTGTGCTTGTTGGTCTATGTAATATTGACCGCCAATTGCAAGATAACCATCACTGCCTTCTGTACCAATAAAAAGTGTATTACTTGTATATGAATACGCAGGTTCGGCCACATTCAACGTTGTTGGTGTTGAATTTGCTGTAGAATATTTTAGTGTTATTGGTGTATATGCCATTAGAATCTACCTCCATCAAGTGAGGTAACTGTAGCTGAAATCGTATTAGCTTCAAATTTTCCGGATGTGGAATTATATACTAATGATTGACCATTCTGAACACTTGCAACATTCACACCTGAAACTTCAGATATAGCTATATTTGGTTTTGGTGCAAAGTTTTGGGCAGCGATTACTGAACGAGTTTGCTGTCTAACTATTCCTGTGATGGCCATTACTGTGTAACTCCTGGCGATATCACAATAATTCCTTCAATAACTCTTGTTTTCACGGAAGCTGGTGAAGTGATAAGCAAATCAAAAACCATTCTTCCTGGCGAAAGATTAGCAGTATTAGCTGCCGTCATAGAAAGAGTAATTTCACCGTTAGAATTGCCTGTAACGGTGGAAGTAATTATTGTGCTTGATGTAGCGTAAAATGATTTACGCATTTGAGAAGATGCAGAATATCCGTAAAGATTAACAGCAACTCCTGCTGTGTCTACTACATTTACTGTGGTGGAGAAAGTTGCGCCCTGTTCAATGAGCAGCTCGGAAAATGCAGCGATTTTAATTCTCCTTAAAAATATTTTTTATTTATAGTCTATTTAGTCAAAGTGGAAGTTAAGGCAATAAAAAAACCACCCATAAGGGTGGTCTAATTTAGTGTGAGTCTACTTAACTTAACTTGTTACTTCAACCCATGCCAACGTTGGTTCATCCCAGCGATAAACCTTTTCATCATTAGGCATTGGTGTTGGCGCAGACCATAAACAAGTCTCTTCACTCAATGTCCAAGATGGATATGGTTGTGGAGGAATGAAAGCATCACGACCTGCATCATATGTCATACCAATGCCAGCGTAGTTCTTACGCAATGGTCTATTTTCTGGATGTTGACCACCATGTGTGTTATATGAGGTTTGAATCCATCCAGCAGGGTCGCCTAAAGCGCCTGTTTGAATGAAGTCTTCTTCAGCAACAATCACTTGAGTGACGATACCGTTTTCTACTTTTGCATAATGACTCATATTTTCTCCTTGTTAATCAGCGAGCGTTAGCGTATTTAAATGGTGTTTCGGCGAAAGCCATATATATAAATCTTTCTCCACTTGTATTTGAATCTGCGGCTGATGAACGCAATTTAAATCCATTAGAAAGAATATCTAAATTATAAGTGGTTGTTCCATCTTCTATATTAGTCAAATTAGGACGCAAAGCGACTCCATCATTTACGTTATAACCATTTCTTAAATTGTCTTGAATAAACCAATTTGACGCAAATGTTGAACCTTTAATCATAATAAATTTAGGTCTGAATCCTGTGTAAACAAAAGGGCCATCAGCAGACCCGTTACCTAAGTATGAACCAAAGGCTGAATATCCTACTACTGAGGCAAAGCAGTAGGCTACATATGTTGCACTAGAGTTATTTACAGAATAACCAGTTGGGCCAATACTAAAAACGGATGATGTTGGTGCTGTGCTATTCCATGCGGAATCAGAAGCTTGAGCATTAGTTAAGTCTAGAAATACTCTATAAGATGCGCTAGTTAAACCAATATGATATACGGGCCAACTTGTTGCTAAACTGCGTGACTTTACAATTATCATACTAGGCGCAACACCCAACCCATGACCAACAGTAGCGTTAGAACCCGTACCTGTATAACTAACAATACTAAATCCAGCAGTAGGATTTGCACTTACTTGTGAAGTGATAGTGCCAGATGTGTTTGATACGGCTGTACCACCAGCTTTCCACACCCAATCAATATAATTTATACCCGATTTATTTACATTGGCTGAATCTGATGAACCTGCTCTAGTCGTATATCCATTAGTATCAAACGATTGATACCATCCGCCACTACTAGCAGTATTTTCAGCATCAGCAGCATTAGAAGATAAAAAAGCAGCAACATTTGAACGACTTATATTATCTGCAACCACATGATAATTAACTGCATTTCTTTGTTTTGTCCAAACAAAATTTGGTGTAAAATTCAAATCTGTAACAACAGCAGAAGGTGTAACACTATTACCTGCTCTCGCACGGATATCAAAATGTAAATTTGGATTGCTGATTATTGGCATAATTATGCTAAGTTATATGTGTTTAGTCCAACAAAGCCACTTGGTGGTGTATAGGCAAACGGTCTTTGGCCAGCATTGAAATAAAATTCACCAAGTCCAACTGCTTGAGAAGGATTGATTGACCAAGGAGAAGTATTTGTTGCTCCTGTGATTGTTGTCTGCAATGTGTTATTTTTATAACATGCTATTGTTCCAGCAGTATAGTCACAAGCAAAAGCAATAACATCACCTGTAGTCCATGTTGCAAATGTTCCACTACCACCTGTACCGCCAGATATAACACCACCATCACCAGTATATGTTACACCAGCAGAACCAAAATCAACATTTCGGTAAAGTGCCGCAGCACCACAAGTAACCTCAAAATATGTTTTCATACCACTTGAAATGTACATTGATATTAAACCATTTGAACCAGATGCACCGTTAGATGAATACTTTAAATTACCATCAGAAATAGTTACAGAATAACCTTTTGCTAATGGGTTATATACAGCATAGTTAGCCGCAGTTGCACTTGTTAATGTTGGTACATCGGTCATTACATCAAGCGTTGAACCTGCAACTACACCAATGTTATTGTTATTCCAATTGTTTCCATTAGGACTATAATCTTTGGACTGATTTGCCAGCATGGTAAATGGATACGCCTGACTTGCAACAACAGTTCCATTATTTGTGATTGACAAAGAGTTTCCGCTGTTGTCAATGATTGTTGAACTTTGCAAAGTAAGTATTGATGTACCAGAGACAGCAGTTAACGCAGATGTTGGAGGAGCAAAATTGCCTGTATATAAAGCAGTTCCATTGATTATGCGGAAATTGGACACATTACCATTTACATATCCTGTTATTCCGCTGTTGTAATATTCAACACCAATTCTTAGTGTGCTAGAAAACGCTGCAGCGCTTGTCCATGTACTACCCGCTTGTGTTCCATTAACAAACAATCTAACCACATTGCTAGAGTCTCTTGTGACTGTAATATGGTTCCAAGCACTTACTGTTGGAAGATTAGAGGTGGTTGAAATTTGAGCGCCATTGGAATAAACATTGTTAACTGTTCCAGTTGTGCCAATATAGTATTCAAGTCCAGTGCTTGTGTTGCTATCACCCAAAGTAAAACAGAACTGATTACCTGTTCCACTTCTATAAAGTAAAAACTCAATAGTAAATGCGCCAGTCAATGTTGCTGGCAAAGTAGCTTGCAAATACTGGTTTGAACCATTGAATGATCCATAGTACGAAGAACTTCCAGTAAAAGGCAAGTAGAAGCCGTTAGTACCATATGAACCACCATAAGTGATGGGTTGCCATACACCATAAGAATTGAATGTTCCAAAACTGTTTGGTGTTAGGGCTTGTCCGTCAATGAAGTTGACTTCGGTCATGTAACCGTCAAAATAACCTACTGCACTTGGAGACATTCCAACTGCATATCCAGAAGCATTTAATTGCGAGGCAGTATTTTGAGCAAATGGCCCTACTGAATAAGTAACTGTTTGCCGAACACCATTAACATATAGTTGTAATCTATTTGTGTCAGTTGCATTTGGAGAATCATAAACAAACACTATGTGATACCAAGCCGCTGGGTCTCTAAAAACTGCGGTTGTTGTTGCATTGACATTAGCGGTAGACGATACTCTTTGGTCAAACTTTAAAGTGTCATTTGTTCCAAAATAAAATTCAAACCAATTTGTTGAATATGCATCTGTTGAAGCACCTAATAATCCAATATTTGCACTTAAAGCCCCACGCTTAACCCAAGCACTCCACGTCCATTTAAGATTATTAGTAGGCGTACCGAACGTGCGACTTAAATAAGCACTAGCACTAGAACGAAAACGCAAAGAGTTGTTTACATACTTGATTGGTGTCAGGTATCCGCTTGATGTGAATGTGTGAATGACATTACCACCAGAGATAGTCACAGTACCACCAGCCATTTGCTGTGTAGAACCTGCGTAAGAGATGATTACAACGCCAGAGCCACCAGCGCCCCCTACAGTAGCACCAGACGAACCTCCGCCCCCACTACCTGTATTTGCGGTTGCAGAAGTACCAGCAACAGAGCCACTACCTCCACCAGCACCTCCACCGCCCGTGCCTCCTGCACCACCAGCCCGTGTATTGCTACCACCTCCTCCACCACCGCCAGCATAAGTGACTGATGTACCAGAAATGCTATTAGCAGTTCCTGCTCCACCTGTTCCACCAATTGATGAATTTCCATTGCCACCTACAGCACTTGAACCACCACCAGCCCCAGCAGAATCAGAATCTGTACTTGTTCCACCATTATTACCTTGGCTTGGTGATGTAGATGGTGTATTTCCATTAGAACCAGCATTGATTCCAGAACCACCACCACCAGAACCGCCTGTGTAACCAGAGCGAGTTGTTCCTCCGCCTCCGCCTCCGCCTCCACCAGTTGAGGTTAAAGAATAAAAAACAGAATCAGAACCACTATTGCCCGGTGGATTTCCTGACGTAGATGGAGCGGCTCCTCCTGCTCCAACAGTTACAAGATAAATTGAATTAGTGTCTATGGTTAAACCAGAACCTGTGCGATATCCTCCTGCTCCGCCACCACCGCCTGTGTTAACACCACCAGAACCGCCACCTGCAACGACTAATGCGCTTGCTGTCAAAGAAGACAAAGGAGCCAATGTTCCTGATGTAGTAAATGTGTGAATAACATTAGAGCCACTTGTAGTGACTACTCCACCACCAAACTGTTGTGGGGCAGGGTATGAAATGATGACTACGCCAGAGCCGCCAGAACCACCGAAACGATTGGCTGATGATTGGTCTCCACCACCACCTCCACCACCAGTGTTGGCGGTTCCTGATGGGGCAGGACTTGTTCCAGCACTTGCACCATTTGCGCCACCACCAGAACCACCAGCACCACCAGAATTACCACCACCGCCACCACCGCCTGCATAAGTTACAGATGTGCCTGATATAGATGAGGCAGTACCAGCACCACCAGCGCCTGCTTGTCCTGTTGACCCATTTTGATTTGCGCCAACAGCAGATGCACCGCCACCACCACCGCCTCCTCTATTTGCGCCAATAAGACCGCCAGTACCACCAGCATTACCTTGACCTAATGTACCAGCAGAGCCAGCAGAAGTGCCTCCACTTTGACCGCTACCACCGCCACCAGAACCACCAGTAGCGGAAGAATTATTACTCACTTCAGCACCAGCGCCACCGCCAATAGAAGTAATAGCATTAAATACAGAATTTGAACCAGATACAGATGCAGTACCACCAGCGCCAACAGTAACTGTATATGAAAGCGTTGGATTTAAAGTAGTTGTTCCTGTAAGAAAACCACCAGCACCGCCACCACCGCCAGAGCCATTGGTAATAATGCCACCGCCACCACCGCCACCTCCAACTACAAGGTAACTAGCAGAAACGGTTTGTAGTCCTGTCCATCCAAAAGCAGCTAATGCTGCAGCTCCAACTTTTGATAAACGAGGCATTATGCGAACTTGGTTTGTGAAGCTAAAACAGTAAAGGCTGCGCTACCCGTTTTGATAATCACATAGGTGTAACTATCAACAGAACTTGCATTACCAGAAGTTGGTGCTGTACCGCCTTGCCACTTAGGAGTAACAGAGTTTCCGTCAACGGTTACAGCAGAGTTGTAATATGCAGTTGTTCCGTTTGTTACTAAGAAAGTAACAGATAAGGATTCACCCGTAGACATGATTGTGTTTGCTGCTGTACCACTTGAACCTCTAAAGTTTACAGTAAAGTTACCACTAGCGTTAGTGGTGTAGTACAGAACCGATTGAGTAGTTATATCAAAGTTTACTGTACTGTTTGCAGCTGTTGCAGTAACATTTGCAAGTTCAACAATGTTATTTGTTTTTAATGCTACTACAGATGAAGAACCGTTAAAAATCTGAGTAGCTGTAAATGTGTTTGTATTTGCGGTATTAACACGACTGTTTGCAGTTGTAAATGCACCGTTAGCATATGTTGCAGCTGAGTTAGCGACAGCAAAGCCTGAGTTAGCATATAATGCACTTGAATTAGCAACAGCAAAACCTGAATTGGCATATGATGCACTTGAGTTAGCAACTGCAAAACCTGAGTTAGCAGTAGAAAAACTTGAGTTAGCATATGATGCAGCTGAGTTTGCTACATAACTTGGAGTGTTTGCAGTTGTAAAAGCTGCATTGATATATCCGTAAGTATCACTATACAACTTAGATAAAGTGACTGAACCATCTGATGGTACTTGAGTTGCAGCACCAGTTCCTAAATGCAGAACAACAATATTGTTTGTACCAGTTGATGGTGCAGTTGCAAATGTAATTGCTGTTCCATTTAATGTATAGTTGCCTGGTGCTTGATATACACCAGCTATAAACACCGCAATAGCCGCTGTACCTGCAGGAGCTCTTGTCAGAGGAGAAAAGGTTACAGTAGCAGAGTTACCAGAAAAAGTATCTGCTATGAACGGTATTGATGTTGGTGTATTTCCAATGTATGACATATGTTATCTATTTAGTTCTTTTAATTAATCTTTTGTTGGTGGTTCACCTTCGGATTTAGGAAACTTTTCTTTGATTTCCTTAATCGCTTTAAACCATTGTGAATTTTTCAATTCAACACCTTCATTGATAGCATGCCACAACATATCAAGTTGTTCAAACCCATCAGGATAATAACGGCATCTGTCATATGCATATTGATAATACTTAGCTAATTTTTCTTGAAAAACAAGTTCTTCATCAATCTCAGCTTTTGTTGGTGCTGATAAACCATCAGGGTGATGCCACTTATGATAAGTAATAACACCACCAGCCATTGCAATTTCAAATGTGCAACCAGGCCTTAAAGCTTTAATTGCAGTATCAACACCGACTGGCATTCCGCCTTCAGCCGAAAAATTCTTCATCACTTCACTTGCGTTATTTAAATCCATATTATATCTCTTAATAATTAAAATGTAACTTCAACCCAATTAACTGTTGCTTCATTCCAACTATACATCTTAGGTGGATTTCCTGTGCCAGCATCAGAAGGCATATCAACAGGAGCTTTCCATTTACATGTAGCTTCATCTAATACCCATGATGCATATGGTTTAACTGAAATAAAAGCATCACGACTTGCATCGTATGTCATACCGATACCGGCATAATTTTTACGAATGTTGTGATTGTAGCTTGTTTGTTTCCAATAAACATCATCATGAACACCATGAACACTTTCAAGGTATGCGATGCCTATTGATTCTACTTCATCACCTGTGCCATTAACACAGTTCCAGTTATCAACAACTGATACATGAAGAACTTCGTTTGTAGTTTTATTAATTTTTGCGAAATGCGCCATTTTTAATCCCCAAATAGTATAAAAAGATACCTTTATTTATGCTATTCTTATTATGTTGTTATTTTTTTGCCCGTTAATTTATAAAGTAACCAGTTGTATTAGCACTAAAGGTTGAATCACCAGTAAATCTATGTATAGAATATCCACCTGATGAAGAATAGTTTCCACCAGCTGCAGCTTGAGCACCTGTATAACGAATGATTACAACACCTGAACCGCCACTACCACCTGTTCCAGGAGTGCTACCAGTTGAACCAGCACCACCGCCGCCACCACCAGTATTTGGTGAACCAGAACCTGCAGTTCCACTACCCACTCCAGATCCGCCTGGTGAGCCACCTGAACCTCCTGGTCCGTTATTGTCAGCTCCGCCGCCGCCGCCGCCAGCATATGTTACTGGTGTGCTTGAGTATGGTGATGGAGAACCAGAACCTCCGTTACCACCAGTGTTTCCGCTTCCAGCGCTACCAACAGAACCTGCTCCACCACCGCCACCGCCAGATGCGTTGTTTTGAGTGCCATCACCGCCAGAACTACCACCATTATTTCCTTGGCCTGGTGTGCCAGATCCGCCAGCAGTACCAGGACCACCGCCACCGCCGCCGCCTGACCCACCAGAACCGCCTGTTCCACCATCATTAGCGCCAGTGCCTTTACCACCACCAATAGAAGTTATTGTAGAAAAAACACTATTTGATCCAGAAACTCCAGGAGTTGTTCTAGCCGCACCGCCTGGACCACCACCACCTACTGTAATAGCATATGGTGTTCCTTGAACAATAGAAAATCCTGTGCCTGTTTGAAAACCACCTGCACCGCCACCAGCACCTGATCCATGACCAGTATTAACTTCACCGCCTCCGCCACCTCCACCAGCAACTACAAGATAGTCTACTAAAAAATTATCTGCACGACCAAAAGTTAAACCTGTTGGATATGTGTATCCATCTGGTCTAACAAGAGCAAGACTTTTAGAAGCTTTTAAAAATTCAATTCCCATTTTGTATCTTAATTTATAGAGAAACTTGTTGAGTTTGCACGGAAAGTTCCATCACCAGTGAATGTATGTATAGAGTAACCACCAGATGATAAGTAATTTCCACCGCCAGCTAGTTGACTACCAGTATAACGGATGATTACAATTCCACCAGCACCATTACCGCCTGCACCGCCACCACCACCTCCGCCACTTCCAGTATTTGGACTACCAGCACCTCCAGTACCTGTAGAACCACCACCACCAATTCCAGAACCTCCAGAACCAGGATTATTTTGTCCTAGTCCACCTAATCCACCGCCACCACCACCGCCAGCATAAGTTACTGCTGAACCTGAATATGGTGATGGAGAACCAGAACCTCCAGAACCGCTAGTATAAGGACCAGATGGAATATTTGCATAAGAGCCAGCACCACCAGCTCCTCCTGCGCCACCACCGCCACCCATCGCAACTGAACTACCAGCGCCTCCATTATTTCCTTGACCTGGTGTTCCTAAACCACCATTGCCGGCAGAACTGTTATAAACATCAGATCCGCCGCCGCCGCAGCCACCGGATCTTCCATGTACAGTTGTTCCACTACCACCTCCACCGCCGCCAATTGCAGTTAATGAACTGAATATTGAATTGCTACCATTAGCACCGGCATCAGAAGCTGGTGTACCAGCAGGACCACCACCGCCAACTGATATTG
>Ga0304729_1000894_pt1 | contig 20552 bp, 16 predicted proteins | sample C_131016_MF_Meta_FD_190475 | JGI IMG/M metagenome (GOLD analysis project Ga0304729, IMG submission 190475) | Freshwater microbial communities from Lake Croche, Canada to study carbon cycling - C_131016_MF_MetaG (v2) (version 2) | ecosystem: Environmental > Aquatic > Freshwater > Lake | place... | reverse complement strand
ACCAACACCAACACCAACACCAACACCAACACCAACACCAACACCAACACCAACACCAACACCAACACCAACACCAACACCAACACCAACACCAACACCAACCGTGTTATCAAAGAAAATAATTGGTGGCATTTTCAATCAAAATCCAGTGCCACAAATTCAAATGTCAACATCTCTTAGTAAAGGAGATGTAGCGCCAGGTAAAAAGATTCAAATCCAAGCTGATGGATTAACACCAAACTCTTTAGTGCGATTGGTGATGCGCTCAGAACCGCAAGTATTGATTGAGGCGACAGCAGATTCAAATGGCTCAGCGTCTATGACAGCCACAATTCCAACAGTCATTGAAAGTGGGTCACACACACTTTCAGTAGAAGCCATAGATTCCAACGGCTCCCCGTTGTTGAGCGTGGCCGCTTTTGCTGTTAACGATGACTCAGTTGTGACCAGTGTTGTTGCTGCCGGGATGGTTGAAGAGTTACCAAGTCAACAAGAGATTGTGCGCTTACTCTCACTCGAACGTCCAATTTATGATGCACTTTCAGACCCTGTTGCTACTGCCGTCCTTGTTGTCGGGGCTGTTTCCCTCCTCGGATTAGCAGGAGCTGGCGGACTAGGTGGTTCAAGATTGCCATCTCCAAATAATGGAAGTGGTTCGCCTGCCCCAACTGAACCTGCCCGAGAAGAAAATCGCAAGCGTGCAAAACTCGGAAGTGTTGTAACAAAAAAACTCAAGGCACTAAATCACGATGAACCAGGCAAAGGAGATCGGTTAGAAACCTGGAAGTTATTTGGTGGAAGTATGTTTGAGTCGAAAGTAAATTGCGCTACCGCAATCGGTAGATATTCACCGATGCTCCAGCGAGTTTTCGTCGACGGTGCCTGGATTAGGGCAATTCTTGGTTCGGGCGGGATAATTTTTTGGATATCGGGAGCACTTCTCGGACTATTAAGTTCCATTCAGAGCCAATGGACAGTCGTTCCTTTGTCTTGGGAATTGCTCATCGCAATTGTTGCCTTAAGTTTGTTGGATGCATCAGCTGGATTGATGGCATGGCTAACCACAGTCGTCCTTGCGGCGCTATTTGGAAATATCACTTCGTGGGTAGACATTCGCACAGCTCTAGGATTAGGAATCTGTTATTTCTCACTACCTCTTCTTGCTCATGCGATAAGACCTCTTCGCCGAGCCCCAGCTAATTCAATATTAGGAAAATTTGATCGAGTTGCAGATTATGTAATGCCGCCGACATTTGTTGCTTTTGCTGGAGTTTCAATGATTAAAGCGCTAGACGGATTGAGTGAGCTAAAAGTCACCGATGCCGCGAATCACCCGGCGATGAGAATATGCATAATTTTCGCTCTAATTATAAGGCTAGTCGGAGAAGATATTGTTTCCTATTTGTATCCAAAACGCATGACTGTGGTTCAACCCGTGAAATTAGTGTCAAGTCCAATGCAGATTCAAATTACTTCACTAGTGATACGCACACTTTTATTTATAGTAATGGTGGTTCCATACTTCGGACTTGGGGTAATCACAATTGCGGCCGCAATTTTGACATTGCTTCCACAGTTTATAAAACTTTGGGAGGATAAACTTCCTAATCTGATAGTGCTTAACAAGTGGTACCCAAGGGGCGTGCTGAAATTTCTTACATTTTTGTTAATTGGAACATTTTTCTCAACGTGGCTACTCGGCCAAGATCCAACACCAGAACTTATCCGCGTTAGTTTTCCACTTCTCCTTGTTCCAGCATTTATTGGGGCCCTGTTCGAACTTCTTGGTCGTGATGGGGGCAAATGGGAATTTGAATGGCCAAAGAGAATTGCTGGATTTGTCGTCTGGGCAAGTGCCGTCGGACTTGTTACCGGACTATTGGTAGTCGGGTAGCAATTTCACCACCCGAACTTAATCTAAGGTTTAATTGCCTTAAGGAGTTCAAGTAGAGAGAGTGAAGTCTTGACGAATTCAACATTGAATGAGTTGCACAATGGATTGATTGTTTCGTGCCAAGCCGCACCCGGTAGTCCTTTAGTTAACCGCGGCTTAATGTCTTACATGGCAGAAGCTGCCGAAGCTGGTGGCGCAGTTGCAATTAGAGCTGAAGGTTTACGAGATATCGCAGAGATAAGAAAGGCTGTTTCAATTCCCATAGTTGGGCTCATAAAATTGAAAAGCGAAAACACTCCTGTTGTTATTACACCTTTATTGGAAAATGTTTACGCACTTTTGGAAGCGGGCGTTGATTTAATTGCAGTAGATGCAACGCTGCGCAAAAGAATTGATGGTGTGCTCGGGAATGATTTTGTTGCTCAAGCCAAAGCTGTTGGCGCTCAAGTAGTTGCAGATATCGATAATCTCGAGTCTGCAATTGCAGCAGAAAAGAGTGGTGCGGTAGCGGTATTTACAACACTCTCTGGCTACACAAATGGGCCGGTACCAGAATTTCCAGATCTAGATTTAGTTAAAACGTGCTCAAGTCATTGTGCCGTGCCTGTTATAGCTGAAGGTAGATTCAATTCGCCCGAGCTTGTAAGTCAGGCATTTGCTGCGGGTGCGTGGTCAGTCTGCGTTGGATCTGCAATTACTGATCCATGGGTATCTACCCAACGTTTTATTAAAGCAATAAATAATCAAGTTTAAATTAGTCGATCTTAAAGTCTCTTCCACCGATTCGATTTCTGAGTCCATCGAAGTGGCTATGAAGTGCAATGCGTGCACCTCTCGGATCTGATGCTTTGATGGCTAACAAAATTGCATGGTGACGATCAGCAGTTTTAGCGGCTGCAGCAGGGTCATACCTTTCTTCAAGCAGTTCATCGAAAACTCGCCAAAAGACCTCAAGAAGTAAAATTGAGAGCGGGTTTTTCAAAGGCGCAAGAAGTTCTTCGTGAAACTTACGGTCAGTAGCTGAAGTTACGAATCCTGACTTTGCTTCTTCATCCATTTTTTCTAAAATTCTTTCGAGAGCAGCTAAATCTGGTTTCAACCCCTCTGTAATTAAGTTTGTAAGCAAACCTTGTTCGAGTGACTCGCGTACCTCACTTAAATACCTTAGGTAAGTACCTTGATCTTCGACATTCAGCCGACTATGAAAAACCAATTCATCTGACATTGATTTAAGCGAGAGAACTCCTACATATGTTCCAGCGCCTTGTCGGACTTCGAGTACACCTGTTGTACGTAAAGTTCGCACGGCTTCGCGCAAAGAGTTTCGGCCAACCTTTAATTCGGCGCACAATTCAGTTTCGGAAGGAAGTAAGTCGCCCGAGCGCAGGCCATGAGTGAAAATCCATTCGCGAAGCGAGCGGGCTGCCCCATCAGTACGGGATTCCTTTACCTTTTCCTGGGGTTCGGAAGTGCGCTTAACTGGCAAAGTCATCCCACCTTTCGAGCGATTAATAGCTATTTTTCCGCGATAAACCACTCTTTTAAAGTAATCTAATCGTTACCACAATATCCTTGACCTTAATTTAAACGAAAGATAGATTTGAGTCAAGACAAACATGGGATGTCTTTTGTAGTAAAGATTCTCGCCGCGGGAGGTATCCCAGAAAAGATCTAACACCCCAGGACGCCCCTGGAGTGTTTTAAAGTGGGAGGGCTTTTGTGAGAAAGTTTACGAAATCACTTGGCACCGTAGGGCTAGTAGCTGCACTCGCAGTTTCTGTGCTTGCCGCGCCAACACATGCAGCATCAAATAACTCGATCACCGTTGCAGAAGTAACTGCAGGTGGCGGTGGAGTTCAAACAATTCAAACACCATGGATTAACTCGGGATCAATTTCTCACCATGCAATGTTCCGTGCCTTGTTTAAGGCAAATTCAGATTTAGTTTCTGTAAAACCTGACTTAGCTTCAGGTTACAAGTACAGCAAAGATGGCAAGACTCTTACCGTCACACTTAAGTCAGGTATCAAGTGGTCTGATGGACAAGATCTAACTGTTGACGATGTTGTATGGTCGATTAACTCACTACTACGTGTTGCTAAGTCAAATGCAATTTACGTAAATGCGTTTAAGCAAATTGTTGGTAGCGAAGATGTAAGCGGCACAAACACAATCAACTTAACTGGAATTACAACTAAGGGAAATGACATTGTTATTTCCCTTAAGTCTCCAGTAAACACATTCATTCCAGTGTTAGCACAGTTCATGATCATGCCTAAGCACTCGCTTGCCGATCAAGACATTTTAAAGCTAGACACAAACAATTTCTGGAAGAATCCAGTTGTATCTGGTCCTTTCAAGGTCGGAACATTTAGCCAAGGAAACTTCATCACGCTTGTGCCAAACGATAAGTACGAAGGTGATAAGCCAAAGCTAAAAGAAATCAACATTATTGTTTCCTCTAACTTAGTTGCTGATGCAAAGTCCGGAAAGTTGGATTACTTCACAACTAACGACCCTGACACAATTCGTGCAATGGCTTCAGTCAGCACCTTTAAGTCAGATCAACTTGATGTGCTCTTTTACCGTTACTTGGTTATCAACCCAACTGGTTTGTTCAGCAACGTAAAAGCTCGTGAAGCACTCAAGTACGGCGTTGACTGGAATCGTTTAGTTCCAGCGATCTACGGACAACAGGGCAAGGTAATTAACAGTGGCGTGGCTTCAGGCATGGCAAACCACTTATCTTCAATTCCTGCCTACAAGTTTGATAAAGCAAAAGCTATTGCTCTTCTAAAGGAAGCCAACTTTGACTTCTCAAAGACAGTACGCCTACGCACATACAATCAAACTCAACCTGCAGTAATGACCCTATTGACTGCAGTTGCGCAGCAGCTAACCGAACTTGGAATGAAGGTTGAATTCCTCCCATTCCAAGGCGATGCAACTACTGAACTTTGGACAAATCGTAATTACGAACTTGCCCTAAAGGGTCTTAGTGCATTCAACGTTGGCGAGTGGTATGCCGAGTACAGCAACCCAGCAACTTTTGAAAAGTTGTTAGGTGCTCAGCCTGCATATGCAGCCCTCAACGCACAGTTGATTCAAGCAACAACTCTTCGTCAAACCGCAACAGTTTTGACAGATTTGCAAAAGCTTGAACAACAGAATTTATACAAACTGCCTCTTCACTTCTTGAAGCAGGTTGTATTTATTTCGAAGAACATCACTGGCACACCAACTAAGTGGGGAAATCCACTTTATGTTTATCAAAACAACATAACCAGCTGGTCTGCTAACTAAATAGTAAAAGGCGGTACTGACCTAGGTGCGAAAGTATCGACGGTCAGTACCGCCGCTTATTTTTCTTTGATTTTTGATTTTTGAAGGATGGTAATTTCTTGGTTTCGTTTCTTATTCGGAGAATAGCGATTTTAGTGCCGATGGCATTTACGATCAGCGCGTTGATTTTTTTCGCATCTCGACTATCTCCGATTGATCCAATTAACGCCATGGTCCCACCTGATATGGCGGCCGATTCAGCAAACTTAAATCAACTACGTCAAGAACTAGGATTAAACGACAACATCATCCTGCAGTACTTTCATTGGCTAAAAAACATTGCAACTGGCGAATTTGGCTATAGCTTGCAAAGTGGCCAAAAAATCTCAGAAATTCTGGCTCTACGAATGCCAGCAACCCTCGAACTTGTGCTTTCTGCCTTGATTTTATCGACGATTTTGGCCTTAACTCTTGGCCTATTTGCAGGCGCTAAAAAAGGTGGAATTGCCGACAAACTTTCTCGCATCCTTGCAGTCGTAGGAATCGCAATGCCCGATTTCTTCATCGGACTAGCTTTGTTGAACGTCTTTGCATACCGAGTTGCGTGGCTTCCTACCGGAAATCGAGTCGCACCAGGCCAAGTTACATTTTGGGATAGGTTTCCAAATCTGATCTTGCCGGTCTCGACTTTAACTATTTCCATGCTTGCTGTTCTTATTCGTTACACCCGAAATTCAGTTCTTGATACTTTAAATAAAGATTTTGTTAAAACTGCGCGAAGTAAAGGTGTACCCGAGTGGCGCGTTCTATACAGTCACGTTTTTCGAAATTCACTTGGACCGGTAATGGTGCTTTTAGCTTTTAGACTTCCGCTACTTGTTGGCGGTTCAATTTTGGTCGAATCAGTTTTTCAATGGCCAGGAATCGGATCCACCATCATTGCTGCAGTCTCGGCTTCAGATTATCCAGTGATCATGGTTGTGAGCATGCTTATCGCGATGGTTATTTTAATTGCTAGCTTTTTGGTGGATATCATCAAATCAATACTTGATCCCCGAGTCAGATTAGGGGGTGGAAATCAGTGAAAAAAAAATACCAAGAGCAGCAATCAACTGCTCGGATTTTTATTAGAAATTTATTGCACAATCCTTCAGCTATTTTTGGCTTGTCCATTATTTCCATCATGATTCTGAGCTCGATATTCGCAGTTCAAATTTCAGGCGTTTCCCCTGACTACATAGATCCAATCAATGGGCGGCTTGGACCAAGCCTGTCGCACTTAATGGGGACTGATCAATTAGGTCGCGATATGTTAAGTCGAATTCTTTCGGGTGGAAAGCAATCAATTTATATTGGCATCCTTGCTTCGTTTCTGGCTAATTTAATCGGAACTGTTCTGGGCGCTACTGCCGGATATCTGGGTGGAAAGATTGACGCAGTTGTAATGCGCATTTCAGAGCTAGTTATGACCTTCCCACAGCTGATTTTGGTACTTATTTTTGTCTCCCTCTTAGGGCAAGGCATTAATAACGTAATCATTGTTTTTGCCTTAACCGGCTGGATGACAACTTTCCGGCTAGTTCGAGGAGAGTTCTTTTCTCTTCGCGAAGAAGCTTTCGTTGAAGCTGATCGAGCATTTGGATTTTCTAAACCTCGTATTATTTTTCGGCACATCTTGCCCAATACCATGAGTCCAATTGTTGTTGCTTTCACGATCAACATCGCGATCTTTATTATTGCCGAAGCTGGATTATCATTCTTAGGACTCGGCGTCCCGGTAACTACGCCAACTTGGGGTAATTTGCTAACTGCGGCGCAGAATCCAGTAGTAGTTAATGAGTATTGGTGGTTATGGGTGTTCCCGGCGCTATCAATCGCAATGTTTGTATTGGGTGTCAATTTTGTTGGTGATGGCTTGCGTGATGTGCTGGATCCTCGCCATAAATCTCTAATCGCTAAAAATAAATGGAAGAAAATATTAGTTGGTCGTTTAGGGAGAAAAAAATGAGCCTTTCGACCGATAAAGATTTAATTTTAGATCTCAAGAACGTCAATGTTAAATTCAAAGTTGAAGATGACACATTACATATTTTACGTGACGTGTCACTTAGCGTTCCAAGAGGTTCGTTCCTTTGCGTGGTTGGCGAATCTGGTTGCGGTAAATCAGTGACTGCGCAGGCAATCGTGCAACTCTTGCCAGACAATGGCGAAATCAGCAGTGGCAACATTTTGTTTTCCCAATCAGAACAAGTTGTTGAACTAAATAAACTCGAAAAATTTGGAAAGCAAATGCGCGACATACGTGGCGCAAAAATCGGAATGATTTTCCAGGACACGCTTTCTTCATTGAACCCGGCTCACAAAGTTGGTCGCCAGGTCGCAGAAAGCTTGTTGCAACATCTACCCATTTCGAAAAGCGAAGCCCGCACTCGCGTAGTTGAGCTCTTCCGAAAGCTAGGCATTCCTGACCCAGAGCGTCGATATGAGGCCTATCCGCATGAGTTTTCTGGGGGTATGCGGCAGCGTGTAATGATCGCAATTGCAACCGTTTGTGAACCAGACCTAGTAATTGCTGACGAGCCAACTACCGCCCTTGACGTAACTATCCAGGCACAAATCATGACTTTGTTGAAGGATCTACAAAAGAGCGCAGGTAAAACTTTCATTCTAATTACACACAACATGGCGCTGGTTTCAGAAGTTGCAGATCAAGTGGCCGTTATGTACTTAGGCCGAGTAGTTGAATACGGCTCGGTCGATGAAGTTTTGCGCGATCCGCGTCACCCTTACACAAAAGCTTTGATGGCGAGTGTGCCAACCCTAGATGCCGATAAGAACATTGAGTTACAAACCGTTGAAGGACAAACACCGTCACCAGCTGAAGTAACAGTTGGATGCGAGTTTGCCGGACGCTGTCCTTACGCAATTAGCGCTTGTAAAGAAAAGACCATTGAAATGACTCAGATAACTTCAAGTCATGAAGTCAGATGTATTCGGTTAGATGAAAACGGAAAACTTCCTGTTTTGGTTGGAGGTGCCTCGCATGAATAAAAATTCCACACCGATATACAAAGTAGGACAGATTAAAAAGCATTTTCCAGTTCTAGGTGGCGTATTGCGTCGCACCAAAGGTTATGTAAAGGCTCTTGATGGAGTAGATCTTGAAGTTTTTCGAGGTGAAACGATTTCGGTTATTGGTGAATCTGGCTGCGGAAAGACAACCCTCGGACGCATGTTGGCATTACTAGACAAGCCAACCGGCGGCGAGCTTTCTTTTGATTTCGGGCAAGGTCTTCAAGACGTAACAAACTTGCACGGAACAGATCAAATGCGATTCCGTAAGAAAGTTCAAATGATCTTTCAAGATCCATACACTTCGTTTAATCCACGCCAACGCGTTGGTGCTGCAATGGACGAAGTTCTTCGGGTTCATGGCGTTAAGGATGAAGCTGAAAGAAATGCGCGAATCTTAGAAGCCTGCGAAATGGTCAACATACGCCCTGAATATCTACAGCGTTATCCGCATGAATTTTCAGGAGGTCAGCGCCAACGCTTAGCTATTGCACGCTGTCTGGCGACTAAACCGGAACTGATCATTGCCGATGAGATTGTCTCAGCACTCGATGTATCAATCCAGGCCCAGATAGTTAACCTGTTGCTCAAGATTCAAAAAGAAACTGGTCTGTCATTCATTTTCGTAACTCACGATGTAGCCGTTGCTCGTTATGTAGGTCATCGAGTTGCAGTTATGTATTTAGGTAATGTGGTTGAAATTCTTCCTGCCGAATCATTGCCTGAAGCCGCAGAGCACCCTTACACAATTGCATTGTTGTCTGCGGTTCCGAGCATGAATCCAAATGCGAAAGATCAACGTGTTGCATTACAAGGAGAAGTACCAAGTCCAATTGATATGCCAAGCGGGTGTGCTTTCTCAACCCGCTGTCCATCAGTTATGGATATTTGTCGAACTGAACGTCCAGTACTAAAAATTTCAAATATCTCAAAAGGTGACCATCAAGTCGCCTGTCATCTAAATAAAGGAGCAAAGTAATGGCGAGCAATGCAAAACTTCTAAGAGGCGTTGTGCCTCCAGTGTGTACTCCCTTTACTTCTGATTACGAAGTCGACGAAAAATCCCTACGTCGCTTGATCAACCACTTAATCGATGGTGGGGTTCATGGTCTATTTGTGCTTGGCTCAACTAGTGAAGTTGCATATCTGACCGATAAGCGACGCGCAGATGTAATTCGCATTGCCATAGATGAAACCGCTGGGCGAGTTCCAGTAGTTGCTGGAGCCATTGATATGACAACGCTCCGCGTCAATGAGCATGTGCGTGCCGCAGTAGCTGCCGGAATCGATGGAATTGTTATTACCGCACCGTTCTACGTGCGCACGCATCCGGAAGAGATTGCTTTGCACTTCAGGTTAGTGAAAGAAGCGTGTGGTGATGTTCCGCTGTATGCATATGACATTCCAGTCGCTGCAAATGGCGTAAAACTTGAAACCGCCACAGTTCTAAAGCTGGCTAAAGAGGGCGTAATACAAGGGTTAAAAGACTCTTCCGGCAATGATGCTGGTATCAGAGCAGTAGTTCTTGGCGCCAAGAAGTTGGGGCTGACAGAATTTGTGGTCCTTACAGGTTCTGAGTTAACTGTTGACTCAGCTTTAATGGCTGGTGCGCATGGTGTAGTTCCAGGTATTGGAAATGTTGATCCAGCCGGGTATGTGAAGATTTTTGATCTAGTTGCAGCTGGTGATTACAAATCTGCTAAAGCTGAACAAGAGCGACTTACTGAAATGTTTGCACTAGTTGATGTTGGTGCACCTGCGCGTATGGGCCGAGGTTCATCAGCACTAGGTGCCTTCAAGGCTTCATTAAAACTATTGGGAATTATCGAAGATGCCCGTATGGCGCCGCCGCAAATTCCACTTAACAGCGATGAGATTGCTGCGATCATTCCTTTCTTAAAGAATGCAGGTCTTTCAGTTAAGTAATGGAACAACAAGTTCTGGCAGTTCGTGGTGTTGGTGGGTATCGACAGTATCGAATTCCTGCAATGGCAGTCACTGCAACTGGTCGCATCATTGCAATTTATGATGGTCGGTTTAATTTTGATGATTTACCTGGACCGGTTGATCTGGTAATTCGCACTAGTGACGATGATGGTGCAACCTGGTCACAGCAAAAAGTTTTTCGGCAACACGAAGGCGTTTCAGGTTTTGGCGATGCGAGCATTCTCATCGATCCCAACTTTGGAAACAACGGAAGAATTATTGTTCTTTATCAATCAACTAATATTGCTGGATTTTTCGAAAGTAAATTAGGTACAGATTTAAGTGACCCACAAATTGCCCACATTGCTAGATCAATTTCTGATGATGATGGAGCCACATGGCGCCACGATGTAATTACCGAACAATTAAAAGATGCTAAAACTCCAGGAATTTTTGCTACATCTGGAATGGGTGGGCGAATTGAAAATGGAAATTTTGCAGGTAGATTGCTGCAAACCTTTGTTTTACGCAGAGAATTTGAGCTTTTATCAGCAATTGGATTCAGCGATGATCATGGTGAAAATTGGCGCTTAGGCGCTTATATTCCGGGCGGAAACGAAACCGCAATTGCTGGATTGCCGGATGGTTCAGTTCTAGTGCACTCGCGAGCTACACCTTATCGAGTCGCAGGAAGATCACTAGATGGCGGGGAAACTCTTACTTCTCTGGCACCCGATCTGGCTTTAGTAGATCCAAGTGATAATGGCTCTCTATGTGTTCTCAAAAACGGTGAAGTTATTTGCACTCATAACCACGATGAAGATTTACGAAGAAATACAGTCATGAAGCGTTCGATAGATGGCGGAAATACCTGGTCGTCAGCTATCTGCATCGAGGCGAACAGTTCTGCATATTCGACGGCTTGCGAATTATCCGACGGTTCGATTGGGGTTCTCTACGAGAGAAATGCCTATCAAGAAGTTGTCTTTGCAAAGTTTTCCAGTAATGAATTTCAACCTATCGGTAATATCATTTGTGACCTTGAAACCAGTACGGATATTGAATTTACGGTGATCCCTAGATTTATTAGGCCTGGTAGAGATCAAGCAGCCGAAACTCAAATTGTTAGCGCCTCACTAGTTCCAGAAGTAGATATGAATAGTTTTAATATCACGGAACGAAAAGAAGTGGGCCCAGCAGGAGGAACAACAAGTGGAGATCCGCTTTATACTGTCGAAGAGCTGGAAAAGATTTTAGGACCTATTGCCCCGGGTCTGCATATCTCTGATGAAGTTAGATTTAGTGCCCGAATTTCAAATCAATTGTCGTGCTCAATCGTTAACCTAAAGATATTAGATCGACTTGGCGAACAAATTTGCGCATTTGATTCGATTGCAGCCGGAAGCAAGGAATGCATTTTAGATATTCGACAATTAGTCACAAGTGACGATGTTTCCAATGGATCTGCCTGCTTTAATTTTGAATTAACGGGCATCATTCTCAATACGAAAGGCGCGGAAATTTCTGATTTTAGAAAGGTCGTTACCTTAGAGCTTCCAACTTTTTCGCTCAAAACTGGCTAAAAACGGGCCATTGAGAGTGACGTCAATCTCCTACCCCAACCTTTTTTATTTACATTTCCGTATGTGCCAACTACCCGCACTCAGAGATGACAGAATAAGGTCATTATGGTCAATGAAAACAATCCAGGTTCGGGAGTAGCGACCAATATTCGCGTCTTTGAACCCCATAAAGCTTCATTGCCACCGCTTGGTCCTTACTTAAAAGAATTCTGGCGCCGTCGAATTTTCGCAATCGAACTGGCTCGATTCTCGGATAAAGCCGAATATCTAGGCTCGCGAATTGGAAAAGTTTGGTTAGTTTTAAATCCGCTTTTGCTGGCAATGGTTTATTACTTATTAGTGGCCGTTCTTCGTAGCGGCGCCAATAAAGGTTCAGGTTTAGAAACGTTAGCTCATATTTTGATCGGTCTTTTTACGTTCTACTTTGCCCAAAATTGTATTAATGATGGCGCCCAATCAATTGTCTCCGGCGGTAGATTAATTTTGAATCAAGCTTTTCCATTGAGCTTGTTGCCGCTGTCCTCCATTATTAGAGCGTTCTGGCAATTTGTCCCGACGATTCCAGTTTATTTTATAGTTATTTTTATTGGAAAATTGTTTTCGCCTGATGCAAATATTGAATTTATAACTTGGAATTTATTGTTAGTCCCATTTGTAGTTGCAGGTCTAGTAATCACTAGTTTCGGTCTAGCTTTACTTTTTGCGACAATGAATGTTTATTTCCGCGATACTGGTAAGTTTTTAACTTACCTAATGCGAATTTGGCTTTATGCCTCTCCGGTCTTGTGGCTGCCTAGCATGTTGCATGGATGGCATCGCGCGATTCTTTACGTAAACCCGTTAGGGCCAGCACTTTCAGCAACTTCAAGAATTTGGGTTGAGGGTAAGACTCCAACTTTGGCAGAACTAGTTGGCTGCTTAGCTTGGGCACTAATAGCAATTTCTTTTGGTGGCTATATCTTTATTTCAAGGGAGCGTGATTTCGCTGTCCGCATCTAAGCAACCCATAAGCATGCCATCGGATTTGGCAGTGCGAATTGAAGACCTTTCAATCAAATACACAATTAACGTTGACAATAAGCGCACGCTAAAAAATGCGGTTATGCGCGCAAGTAAAGGCGAAAAAGTCCGCACCCGTACCGTCGAAGCAGTTAAGAATTTAACGCTAGATGTTCCTCACGGCGCCGTTCTCGGGATCGTTGGTGCAAACGGTGCCGGTAAATCAACGCTTATGCGTTCGATTGCCGGAATCCTGCCGCCAACAGATGGCCGCGTCATGGTTAATGGCAAAGTTTCAACGCTATTGGCACTTGGAGTTGGATTTAATCCAGCGCTTTCTGGCCGCGACAACATTATTTTAGGCGGATTAGCTGCCGGTTTAACTCGCGATGAGATTGAGGCAAAAACCGAAGAGATTATTGATTTCGCTGCTCTGTCAGAAAACTTTATTGATATGCCAATTCGTACCTATTCCTCGGGTATGTATAGCCGTGTTGCATTTAGTGTGGCGATCGCAATGACGCCAGATATTTTGTTATTAGACGAAGCTTTATCTGCGGGCGATGCCACATTTAAAGAGAAATCATTTTTGAAGATGAGGCAGATGTGCGATGAGGCTCGCACAATTATTATTGTTTCGCATGCGATTTCATCAATCAACTCATTATGTACGGATGCAATTTGGTTACATAAAGGTCAATTGATTGCTAAAGGAAAACCAGAAGAAATTACTGATCAATACTTAAAATTTCTAAACGTTGGAACGCTACCTTCAAACCTTGAAGACTTCTAAGCTATTTACGTTTAAAAATCTTTCCTTTATAAACTATAAATCCGCGTTTAACTAAATCAATAAATTGATCAAATGAGCGCACTTGGGCAAAGCGTCGCAACATATAGCGAGCTGCATGAGCCACCTTTAATAAGAATGGCTTCGCTTCTGGGTGATAATCATCTAAAGCGTGCCATCTCAAACCCCAACTAAATTCAATGTTCTGATAAATGCTGCCAGGTAGTCGTTTAGCAGTAGCCAAAGCCGGGCCATAAACCACGAAAATACGTTGATCTTCGTGGTCAACCACGCCCTCAAGACCATTGTCTGAACCTTGTAAAGAAGTCTTAAGTTCGGTAATTGCTACCGAGTTCTTAAAGTTTCCTTCTGAGAAGAACAGGTATGGCGAACTCTTAACTTCCATAAAGTCAAGAATTTCACTAATAGACAAGAACGTATCATCGGCAATAATTTGGAAAGTGAACCTGTTATCACCAAGAGTCCAACGTTGAATTTCCCGCAAGTCCTTAGCGTCATCAGAAATTGGTGAATATCTTTCGTTCAGAGTTGGCCAATTAGCAAGTAGCGTGAAATGGGTTTGGCCTTGAACATCTTGTAATAGTGGCTTGATTAAAGTGAAGAATGAATCAATGCTCATATTTCGGCAATCAACAAAGTATTGATTTTCTGGCACAAGCCATTGAGTGCCAAACTTACGACGTAAATGTCGTAGTCCCGGCACATGACCAGCTAGTAATGGGTTGTTATGTTGCAAAATCACATCGCGATTATTTTCGATAGTGGTTAAACCTAAGTGCCAAGAATTTGCGGCTGGCTCTGGGACTAATCGAAGTCCTTGCGAAATTACGCGCCAACCAAGTTCGGTATCCTCGCTAGTTATAAAATTTTCGTTATAGCCACCGAGAGTTGACCAGTTTTTGTTTGCAATCGAAAAAGTTGCTCCTACTAAGCCGCGAAAATTATCTAGATCATTTGTCTTGAAGCCATTCGAAGACTTAACGCGCGCTTCCCAATATCCATGACTTTCGCTTTCGGCGTGGAGCTCTGAGAATTTGCCCGCCTTGAGCGATGCTAAAAGTTCAGCCGGTTGGTAATTCCAGCTTTCAACAAATCTCTTCCATCCTAAAACTACATAATCATCTGAATCGTGATGCCACTTCATGTGCTGAGCAAGATGTTCTGGGTCAACGACCATATCGCTATCCAAGAACCAGAGAACATCTGCCTTAGATTTATTAGCTACCGAGTTTGTGCTTCGGGATTTACCCCAGTCTTTTCCGGTATTTTCAAAGTAATGCAACGAGGTATTAACAGGCTTAATTTCAGGCAGAACCAATTTTGGCGATGATCCATCATCTATTACGTGCACATTAAGTAATTCGGTCGGATAGGTCTGGGCAACAAGTGCTGCAAGGGTTAGATCAAGTTTTGCCTGACCATTTCGGCAAGTAATAAATAAATCAACAGTTAGCTTGGGTTCGTCAGTTACCGAAACTAAATCGGGTCGATCGAATCGCCAACGTGGCTGACTTTTAAAGTTGTCGCTCATCGGGTTCCAAATATTTCGTTTTTCCAGATACCAACGTGTTGGCCAGATGAAGATTTAAGGTATTTGGCGTAATCGGTGGCGTAGGTATGGTTTCCAACGGAGCGACGGTAAATATAACCAGCGCCATATGTGCGCCAGATTTTCCCGCCATTATTTTTAACCCCAGTTAAAAGGAAGCGATCAACCGCACTCTTTCCTTCACCAAACCAACCAGATTTTCTAGCTATTTCGCTTTCTACCAAAATTGTGCCGCCGCAGACCCAGTCAGTCCAAAGTTCAACTGCAGAGATGCCTAACTTTTGAAAGCGTCTTACTGTTAAATCTAAACCCTCTAAATAAATGTAGTTCATCGCGCGGCCAACTACGGAAGCCTTTTTAGAAATAATCGTGTCTAGTAAATCCTGCAAATGGTGCGGTCCATAAATATCATCGTCATCCATCTTAGCCACGTAGTCGGTTTTTGTTTTTTCGGCTAACGAAGTTAAAACCTGGCCTAATGTTAATTCGCTGGCAAACTTTTCAGTGGTAACCGTGATTGAACGTTTCTCCAGGTTTTCTATTAGCTGATTATGTCCAGATTCAAGTTCGAACCCATGAATACCTAAAGCTAAACTAAAGATGGGCAGAGTCTGTTGCTCAATTTGAATCAGAATTTCAGCTAAGTCTTTAGGTCTGGCAGTGGAAAGTACTACCGTCAAAGATGGGTAATTAGAAACTTGTTGACGTCTCGTCGCTCTAAGAGACTCAACACTTTCTAGCTCATCAACAATATCCACTGGGTTATGTTATCTCTGCCTGTTCCATTCATCGGGGATCCAAATTAGCCCTAATTGTCGCTAAATTTGTGATCGAAATGGCAGTTAAATACGCTAGTTACGAAGTTTGGATCTTAATAGACTTAATTCATGCGCAGTTACAAAATAGCAATAGTTGGTGCTGGGCCTTCGGGATATTTCGCCGCGCAAGCTTTACAAAATTTACAAAGCGAAGAAGTTTCATTCGCAATCGACATGATCGAGCGGCTTCCTACACCTTGGGGATTAGTCCGAAGCGGCGTGGCTCCTGATCACCCAAAAATCAAAACGGTCTCTAAGGTATTTGAAAAAATCGCTACAACTGCTGGTTTTAGCCTCTACGGCAACATTGAATTAGGCAGCGACATTTCGCTTGAAGTCTTAAAAACAAAGTATGACGCTGTTGTTATTGCTACTGGTTCGGCAGTTGGAAAGAAACTGGGGATTCCTGGCGAAGATCTTTCTGGCTCTTTATCGGCAGCAGAATTTGTTCCTTGGTATAACGGCCATCCAGATTATGCAGATTTTAATCCAGACTTAAATTGTGAAACCGCGGTTGTAATTGGTGCCGGAAACGTAGCGATGGATGTTGCCCGCATTTTGGCTCTTGAACCAAGCGAACTTGATTCAACCGATACTGCGACTCATGCAATTGAAGCTTTACGGACTTCGAAAATTAGAAAGGTTGTGATTAGTGCTCGTCGTGGACCTGAGCACGTGGCGTTTACCTCGCCCGAACTTCGTGACTTGCCGAAACTAGAACACACCAATGTTGTTATGCACGCGTCTGATATATCAGCGGCTTTAGAGCGCGCGGGTATTGAACCCGAGAAAGAAGTTCGCAATAACTTAGAAGCAATGCGACTCATTTCAGAATTAGAGCAAGATCAGCACAATCGCACGATGGAGTTTCAGTTTCTTTGCACACCGAAAGAATTCCGTGGTGCTGAGAAAGTTGAAGAAGTTGTATTTACTACAAGTACTGGCGAAGAAAAAGTTATTAAGTGTGGATTGGTAATTACTGCAATTGGGTATGAAGCTGAACCACTTGTAGGTATTCCATACGAAAAAGGTAAAGTCTTAAATATTGATGGACGCGTAGGTGAGAATCTTTATGTAGTAGGTTGGGCAAAACGTGGTCCATCTGGCGTAATCGGCACAAATAAATCTGATGCTGCAGATGTAGTTAATTTATTATTAGCTGATCTAACGGAACCAAAACCTGACTTTGATCTAACTTCATTAATAACAACTAATAAACTAATTTCGCAGAGCCATTGGGAATCAATTAACGCAGCCGAGATTGCTGCCGGTGAACCACATGGAAAGCCGCGAATTAAAGCGGTTTCTCGCGAAGAATTACTGCGTTTGGGTGGGCTGTAAAAAGCAGGTATCATTGCCACTTCGTAAGCGCCCGTAGCTCAACGGATAGAGCATCTGACTACGGATCAGAAGGTTAGGGGTTCGAATCCCTTCGGGCGCACACAGTTTTTAAACTACTTAAAAAAGTAAATTTGAGTTATATTTTCGCATGCGCGATTTAGCAGAGCTTAGAAAATTACATAGTTCAAAGTGGTTGCGCTTCTCTGCCGACGTTTTGCCAATGCATGTTGCCGAAATGGATTTCGAAGTTGATCCAGGAGTGCGCGAGTTGCTAGTCGAAATGGTTACCAAGTCTGACCTTGGCTATTTAGGGCCGATCCCTGAAGTTCCAGCTGCGTTTGTTGGTTTCGCGCAACGTCAATGGGGTTGGACACCTGATGCATCGCAAATCCGTTTGGTTACCGATGTCGGTGTTGGTGTGGTTGAAGTGTTACGCGCACTAAGTAAGTCAGGTGACAAAGTAATCATTAATTCACCGGTCTATCACAGTTTTTATATGTGGCTTGATGAATTGAAGTTAACAACAGTTGATGCACCGCTAATTCACGAAGATGATAATTGGCGACTTGACCTAGCTGCAATTGAAGCTCAATTTGCCGCAGGTGCCCGCTTCATTTTACTTTCTAGCCCGCATAATCCAGTTGGTCGAATTCATACTCATGAAGAGCTTTCCGCAATTGCCGAACTTTCAAACAAATACAACGCATATGTAATTAGCGATGAGATTCATGCACCATTGACTTACGCTGATCAGAAATTCATTCCCTATCTTTCAATTCCAGCAGCTCAACGCCGCGGAATTATGGTCACATCATCAAGCAAAGGCTTTAACTTTGCCGGCTTAAAAGCCGCAATTATCGTTTCGCAGAATCCAGAAATGTTTGAAGAGCTAAATGCAATGCCTGAAGCAAACCATTGGCGTTCTTCACTCCTGGGTGGCTTTGCGATGGCTAAAGCTTTCTCTGAAGGAGATAAGTGGTTGGCCGAGACCATGGCTCAACTGGACCACAATCGCAAACTAGTTAAAGAACTGTTGGCCAAGTATCTTCCTGACGCTAAGTATGTGATTCCGCAAAATAGTTACTTAGCTTGGATCGATATTTCTTGTCTTGGGTTGGGCGACAATGCTTCGGAATTCCTGATAGAAAATAAGAAAGTTGCCTTTAATCCGGGTACCGAGTTTGGCGATGGTTTTGGCGCCTATATCCGCCTTAATTTCGCAACTTCACCTGAAATTATTGAAGAAGGTATTAAGCGACTAGCTTCTTAAGTTCCCGGTAATTCTTAAATTCTTGGCGTTTCTTAAACTTTGGCACTTGAATAAATTTCATATTGCCATGGTTTCAAAGTCAGCGTAATTGTAGAAGTAAGTTTTTTGCTTGCTCCAGTACTAAACAGATAGTAATTATTCGCTAACGACCCTAAAGTTAATTTTACGGTTTGAGCAGTCTCTGATGCGTTAATTACAGTAAGTACACGACTTGTTCCGGCAACTCTTGAATAAGCAATAACTGAATTATTAGTCCCTGGCATTGGGACAAGTTGGGCTTTTGAGTTATTCCAAAGTGCTGCATTCTTATTTTTTAAATTGATTAACTTGGTATAGAAAGCTGAAGTGGCATTAGCAGCCGTTAGCCCAGGAATTAAATCTTTTTCGAAGAAAGCGATCTGCTTTGTATTTCCAACTTCTTGACCTGAATAAATTAGCGGAATTCCTGGATAGGTGAAGGTAAGAGCAGCCATGGCAGGCACAGCAGCCCCAAGTCGATCAAACTCAGTTCCGTTCCAACTATTCTCATCATGATTAGTTATAAAATTCATCGGGAAAGATCTAGTCGGATAAGAATTTCCTTGATTTAAAGCTAATGCATCAAAATTTGTTCGATCCTTATTGCCGGCCGCGATCGCATTAAGTAAATCTTTGAGTTCCCAGTTGTAATTTGTAATGAACGAGTCATCTAGCAAACTTGTTGTACTTTGATCTTCGGCGAGCATAAATAAGGGCTTTATCGCCTGCAATTGGGTATTCGCTTGCTTCCAGAAATCAGTCGGAACTCCGCCTGCTACATCGGCCCGAAAACCATCGACATCGAAAGTCTTGACCCAATAGCTCATCGCGTCAATCATGGCTCTGCGCATATCTTGATTCTTATAATTCAACCAAGCAACATCGGTCCAGTCGTTATTTGGCGGAACAATATTTCCGCTCGAATCAGTGTGATACCAAGACTTATTTGCAGTCCATGGGTTGTCCCAACCAGAATGATTAGCAACCCAGTCGAGAATTACTTTGAATCCGAGAGCATGAGCTTTGGTTATTAGAGATTTAAAGTCAGCTTCATTGCCAAATTCAGGATTGATACCTTTGTAATCAGCGATGGAATAAGGCGAACCTAACGAACCTTTGCGGTTGAGCTTTGAAATTGGATGTATCGGCATTAACCATAGAATTTTTACGCCAAGTTTTTGTAAGCGCGGCAAGTTAGCTTCGAATGCTTTGAAAGTTCCGGCTTCGGTGTATTGACGAACGTTAACTTCATAAATAGTCGCACTATTGGCCCACGTAGGCAATACCGAATTACTGTTATAAGCAATTGCCGGTTGTAAACCTAAAGCAGCAATGGCAAAAAGTGCGGCTAGAAGTATGCGTGAACGTTTGGCAGCCATACCCAATTCTATTGGCTATGACTAAGATTTATCTATGATCACTATCCCAGAGACCGATTTAGTAGTACATCCACTTTGTTTGGGCACAAATGTATTTGGTTGGAGCGCAGACGAGACAGAGTCGCACGAAGTACTCAATGCTTACGCAGCGCACGGTGGTAATTTTCTTGACACTGCAGATGTTTACTCGCAGTGGAAACCAGGAAACCAAGGCGGGGAATCTGAAACGATTATTGGTAAGTGGCTGACTAAGCGCGATCGCAGCAAAATTGTGGTAGCGACCAAAGTTTCAATGTTAAATACCCGTCCTGGGTTGTCCGCAAAAAATATCTTGGCTGCTTGCGATGATTCACTTCTTCGCCTGCAAACTGATTACATCGATATTTACTATTCACATCGTGATGAAACCGAAACGCCAATGGAGGAAACTCTTGGCGCCTATGCAGAACTAATTGCAGCCGGAAAGGTGCGCTATATCGCAGCATCACAACACACTGGTGCTCGCTTGCAGGAAGCACTTGATATTTCAGCCGCTAATGGATTGCCCTCATACATAGGCCTGCAAGACCAATACAACTTGATTTACCGCAAACCTTTTGAAACTGAGCAA
>Ga0304729_1000891_pt1 | contig 20565 bp, 4 predicted proteins | sample C_131016_MF_Meta_FD_190475 | JGI IMG/M metagenome (GOLD analysis project Ga0304729, IMG submission 190475) | Freshwater microbial communities from Lake Croche, Canada to study carbon cycling - C_131016_MF_MetaG (v2) (version 2) | ecosystem: Environmental > Aquatic > Freshwater > Lake | place... | reverse complement strand
CGCTATCTCCAACTATTACTGGAATTTCAATTGATTCAGTAACTGGAATAGTTTCGGTCACTGGCGCTATCGGTGCGGCAGATACAACAACACTCTTCTACGAAACTGTAACCGCAACCGACTCCGTAGGAGCTGTCGGAAGTAAGGCAATGGTTATTACCGTCAATCCAAAGATTGTGATTAGCGCCGGTGATACATCGCTAGTTACAACTCGCGGCAGAGCTGAATACAGCAAGGCATTTGTCGCAACTTATGGAACGGGCACTAAACGTTGGTCTATCGCTCCAACAGTTACTGGAATAACAATTGATCCAGTTACTGGTGTGGTGACGGTTGATAGTGCAACCGCCTACCGCGCGAATGCTTATCTTGAAACTGTTACTGCGACTGACTCGGTCGGAGCTACGACACTTACAACCATATCTATTCTGGTGAACCAAGAAATTGCCGTCACGGGCGGATCAAACATACTGACAACAACTCGAATTCGTTGGAGTTCCCAGCCATTCGTCTCTGCCAACGGTACTGGTGTTCGATACTTCTCTCTCACCCCCGTGATCAGCGGAATAACAATTGATAGCGTGACGGGTGTAGTTACTGTTATTGAAACAATGACACCTGCGGTCTACTCCGAGACTGTCGTAGCAACTGACGTGCTTGGCGTTAAAGGCTATAAGGCGATGACAATTACGATTGCTTCTGCTCTGGTCTTTACTGGCGGAAGCCCAATCAACACCACTTATGGAATTCCGCTCTCCTCGAATGCCTTTGTCGCAATCAATGGAACACAGACACGTACGTATGCGATCTCGCCACCAAATCCATATATCTCGATTAACTCAACAACAGGTGTTGTCACCGCAGCTGTTGGCCTTGGTGATACCAACACCCTAATGACTTATTTCGAAACAATTACTGCCACTGACTCGGTTGGAGCGACTGTGGACACCACGATTGTGATCACTGTTAATCCAAAGATTGTCATTAGTGGTGGCGATACCTACGTAGTTACAACAAATACTCTGGCGAAGAATTCAAATCCATTCGTTTATACCTATGGAACTGGCACTAAGACTTGGTCGATTGCTCCAACCTACTCGGGTATCACCATCAATCAGTCAGGTGTAGTCAATATCGATTCCGCTACGGCGGCCGCAACGTATTACGAAACAATCACCGTTACGGACTCCGTTGGCGCTACCGCAAAAGTTCCACTCACAATCCTGGTAAATCCAAGAATTGTAATCACTGGCTTCGCGAGTGCCGGAACTCCATATACAACGAACCTCAAGCTTTATCTCGATGCATCAAATCCATCCTCGTATTCCGGCTCTGGCACAACGTGGAATGACCTCTCTGGAAATTCAAACAACGTCACTTTCCAGAGTGGAATGAGTAGTTCAGACTTCGTATCGTCAGCGCCACAAAACTTTGCCTGGAGCGGATCTGCTAAGTATTTCCAAGGCCAGAATTCTTGGCTGGGTGGACAAGATTTCACAGTCTCGGCGTGGATTAAGACAACGGGAGGTGCGAATAGCACTCACTACCAAATGATGACAATTATGTCCTCTGAGCAAGGTGGACTTGGCCCTGATTGGGGCTTTGGTGTGAGCGGATCAGGCAAACTCGCTTTCGGTACTGGAGGCGGATATGACTCCTTCTATCAAAGCGCAACTTCAGTAAACACTGGCCAGTGGGTTTATGTCGCCGCTACTCGTGCTCTCACAAGTGGCGTCGTTACTTTGTATATCAACGGTGTTGCTGATTACACCAGCGCAGCAGTAAATGGTGGATACACATTACTTAGCAGCAATCCTAATCTTGCAATTGGTTGGGGAACAGACGGCGCACCTGCATTTAATGGTGCGATTGGTGGGGTTCTTGCCTATAACGCAGTGCTTACAGCACCACAGGTACTTCAGAATTATCAAGCAGCAGCTTCGGCATATGGATTATCTGGAGCCCTACCTGGATTAATCAATACAACAATCACGATTCCTCAATCATCAGTGGCACTAAGTAATACTGGTGGAACTGGCGACATGACATTCACGATGTCGCCAACAAACCTGCAAGGTATCTCCTTCAACGCCTCGACTCGAGTGATTACTGTCGATGCGACGACGCCTGCTGGAACCTTCTTTGAAACCATTACCGCAACGGACAGCTTGGGCGCTGTCGGAATTCAGATGTTCAAGTTAGTCATTAACTCTGCTAACTCCTTTGTTACTGGATCAAATATCAATACGACTTATGGAATTCCATTGAGCTCTACCGCATTTTCGGCAACTAATGGAACCGGAGCAAAGCGATACTCACTCTCACCAGTTATCTCGGGAATTACGATTGATTCTGTAACCGGCATTGTTTCCGCTACGGGTGCAATCGGAAATTCTATAACACAGACCATTTTCTATAAGACTGTAACCGTCACAGATAGCGTCGGAGCTACTGCTGATACTGGTGTAGTTATAACCGTCAATCCCTCCATCATCATCGGCGGGGGACAGGCAACAATGGTCACCACGCGAGGCCTGGCCATTCGATCTGAAACATTCACGGCTACGAACGGAACCGGCACTAAGCGCTGGTCGATTTCTCCGCCTATTACCGGAATCACGATTGACACATTGACCGGTGTTGTTTCGGTAGCTGCAACTACTCTTGCAAACACTGGTTATCTCGAGACGATAACTGCAACGGATAGCGTCGGAGCAACTGCAAAGGTAAATATCACTATCAGGGTCAATCCTGAAATTGCAGTCAGCGGCGGATCAGGCATCACAACCACTTCTGGAATCCAGAAATCTTCAACTGCATTCACCGCATCGAATGGTTCGACGGCTGCTAATGGCGGATCTGGCACATACGCCTTCTCGCTCACGCCTTACATTCAATATATTCGTATCGATACTGCAACCGGAATCGTCACAGTTGATACATCACTTGCCGCCGGAACGTATTACGAAACCGTGGTTGCAACCGATTCATTAGGACAGAGTGGCTCGCTCGCAATGACAATTCTGGTCAACGCGAAGGTTCAAGTAGCAGCCGGATCAAATATCACGACCACGTACGGAATTGCGCGTAGCTCGACTGCATTCACTTCATCACTCGGAACTGGAACTCGTTCCTTTACTGTGACCGACACTGCAACTGGTTATCTCTCAATCTCTGCGTCTGGCGTAGTGACAGTGGATAGTTCAACCCCGCCAGGCATCTATTACGAAACAGTTACGGCCACCGATACTGTCGGAGCGATAGGTGTCAAAGCATTTATTGTTTATGTAAACGAGACGCTGACCATCACAGGTGGAAGTAACGTCCTTACAACATTTGGAAGAGCTGACTCGGCTACTGCATTTGCGGGAGTCAAAGGAACGCCTTCATATACCTATTCCATCTCGCCTGATTACAGTTCGTCTGGAATCACCATCGATTCTGTCACTGGCATCGTACGTGTAAGCGCTTCTGCAACTCCAGGGTTCTATACCGAAACAGTCACCGTCACTGACTCAGTATCTGCACGGGCAAGTGCGGTGATGACTGTTCGTGTTAACGCCGGCGTAACCGTTTTGGCTGGATCAAATATCATCACGACTACAGGTATTCCAAAGTCTTCTCAACCGTTCAGTGGATCTGGCGGTACAACGGCAGCAACATTCGGAAGTGGCGCATTCACTTACTCCTTAACTCCTACCATATCTGGCATCACGATTGATACGGCGACTGGTGTTATAACTGTTGACGGAACCGTTCCTGGATCAGTTACTCCTTATGTAGAAACAGTTGTAGCGACCGATTCGCTAGGTCTCAAGGGTTATCTACAAACAAGTATTACCGTCAACTTAGGAATCGTTGTATCCGCCGGCTCGGATATTCGTACAACAACGGGCCATTTACTTAAGTCATCTGCATTCGCCGCTGCAAATGGAACAAGTACAAAGTACTTCAGTATTTACCCAGGTGAATCTGGAATCACCATTGATTCTGTTACTGGCGTAGTCACAGTTGATTCATCGACTTCAGTTCGCGTGTACTACGAGACCGTGACAGCTACCGATAGCGTCGGCGCTACCGGCTTCAAGACTCTTACTATTTATGTAGCCGATCACGTCGTAATTGGTGGCGGTAGTAACATCTTGACAACTAAAGGTCGCGCTGAATCCTCAACGGCGTTTACTGCGACAAACGGAACGGCGACATTTAGATATTCGATATCACCAACTATCACTGGTATCACCATTGACTCGGTCACTGGTGTTGTTCGTGTGGGAACAAATGCGCTAGAAGGTATTTACACCGAGACTGTCACTGTCACAGACTCTGTTACCGATCAATCCAGTACTACACTCACAATCCAGGTCAACGATGCTGTTTCCGTGACCGGTGGATCTAACATCACAACTACCTTCGGTATCGCAAGGAGTTCTACCGCTTTCCAAGGCGTCAACGGAACAACGATTGCTACCGGTGGTACTGGTAACTTCGTCTATTCCTTAACCCGAGCTAATTCACATATTTCAGTTGATCCAGTGACCGGAGTAGTCACCGTAGATTCCTCATTAGTAGCCTCGGCAACTCCTTACGTTGAAACAGTCGTTGCGACCGATGAACTCGGTCAAAAGGGCTATAAGGCGGTATCCATTCTTGTAAACGCTGCAGTCACGATTACTAATGGATCCGGTGTGACCACATCTCGTGGCGTTGGTCTTGCATCAACCGCATTCACGGCCAACAACGGAACTGGAACAAAGAGATTCACCATCTCTCCAACCGTTACTGGAATAACAATTGATTCAGTTACTGGTGTTGTGTATGTCGACACCGCAACCGCAATTGGAACTTATTACGAGACAGTCACCGCAACTGATGAAGTTAATGCAATTGGAATTGCCGCAATGACGGTGATTGTCAACGCACCAGTCGGGATTACGGGCGGTTCGAATATAACTTCTACATTTGGCCGAACTGTGAGCTCTTCAGCCTTCACTCGCACTGACGGTACCGGCCCTTGGACCTTCACAATTTCACCAGCTATCACCGGAATTACCATCGATTCTGTAACTGGAATTGTGACCGCTGGACCAACTACTCAAGTAGGCACATGGATTGAAACCGTGACAGTGACAGATAAGGTCGGATCAACCTCATCCACAACGATGACTATCTATGTGAACCAAACGATGCAATTCACCGGTGGTTCAAATATCACTACGACCATGGGTCGCACCGTTTACTCCACACCATTCGGCGCCACCAATGGTACGACCCTTGCTACGAATGGAACCGGTACCTATAAGTTCTCCATTGACACTATAACCGTAACTCCAAACTGGGCAGTCACCCTCGCAAATTCTGGAATCACCATAGATTCTGTCACCGGAATTGTTCGAGCCGCCATAGGTATTCGGACTAATCAGGAGACTTACACAGTAACAATTCGAGTCACTGATGACGTAGGTTCCTTTACGACCACAACAATGAAGGTTTACCTCAACAAAGTTGTCGTAATGACTCCCGTGAACAACAAGTTCTCGGCTTGTAATTTCTGTACAACTGCTGGCAATACACGAAACTTGGCACCCCTCACCGCCACACTCGGAACGGCTCCTTACTCCTTTGCACTCTCACCTAACCATCCTGGTATCACAATCGATTCACTAACAGGAATCATCACCATTGATGCAGGCACTCTTGTGGGAACATATCGTGAAACTGCCACAGTTACAGATGCTGTGGGAGCTATCTCTTCCATATCCTTACTCTTCTATGTGAACGCGGCACTTGTAGCGCCGAATGTGAGTGCGGGCATGATTACAACGCGTGGAATCGCAATGTACTCAGATACGTTGACGACGACCGGTGGATCCGGTGCGGTGCAGATTACTGTCTCACCAAACCTCAGCTCTTCTGGAATCTCGCTTGTGCAGGAGCTCGACGGTGATGGTCTGCCGCTACCTGCACGCATCTATATTTCGGCAAGCGCAACGCCTGGTACCTATTACGAGACGCTTACTGCAACTGATCGACTTGGGTTTACCGACGTATCAGTAATGCGAATCATCGTGAACGAAGTTATTGCGGTAGATGGTGGGGGTAACGTAATCACCACAGTGAAGATTCGACAGGTAACTCCTGCCTTCACATATACCGGCGGATCAATCTCTTATGTTATGACAATGGCACCAACTCTGACTGGCATTACCCTTGATCCAGCAACCGGAATTGTGACCGTCGAATCTACGACTCCAGTCGGTCTGTACACAGAGACAATTACTGTCACTGACTCCGTTGGAGCAACAGGTTATAAAGTAATGACGATTCGCGTGTGGGCTGGCATTGTGGTCAGCGGTGGTTCTAACGTCATCACTACTCAAGGAGCGGCGCGATCATCTAACGCCTTCACCTTCACCGGCGGAACAACACCATTTGTCTTCTCTATAGCTAGTGCGGATGAGACTTCTACGCCTGCGGGTATCACAATCAATCCATCTACTGGCGTTGTCACTGTTGATAGCACGGTCGTCCAAGGTACGTACTACGAGACAATCACTGTTACTGACTCCGTAGGCGCAACTGGTGTCATTCGCACAACGATTTTGGTTAACCCGCCGCTGGCAATTACTCAGAACAAGAGCACGGTAATTACGACATTTGGCCGCGTTGATACATCGACGCTCTTTAGTTATGGTGGCGGTACAACTCCGTGGCGATTTACCTACGCAACCGCAATTACTGGGATCACTATAGATTCCACCACAGGTCGATTGACTATTGCAGCTACTGCCGCGGCTGGCACTTATGACATAACCGTAAGCGTCACAGACTCCATTTCTGTCGTTGCAAGTATTGGCCTGCATATCGTTATCAACGATTCGATCACGGTCTATAACGGTGGAGATATCGTGACGACTTCCGGTATCGCTAAGTACTCCACTGCCTTCCTAGGATCGGGCGGTACAACATCCAATACAACAGGCGGAGTGCGCGCACTTAGCTTTAGCTTGCTGATTCCACACCCAGGTATTTCGATTGATACCGATACTGGAATTATCTACATCGATTCATCCACGCCAGCAAATATTTGGTATGACACCGTCGTCGCAACAGACTCGCTTGGTGTGACTGGCGTGAAAGCTGTCAAGATTGTCATTAACTCACCACTCGCCATCACCAACGGCTCAAATATCACTACGACTAATGGCATAGCTCGTAGCAGCGACACCTTTACTGTTACTTACGGAACCGTTCTTGGCAGTGGAGGAACCAGCCAGTACTCCTTCGCGATTACTGGAGATACTCCTGAAAAGTTTGTAATAGACACAATCACTTATGTGGGCAATGTGACCTCGTCTCAGACATTTAAGATCCGAGCGCTCAGCACACTAGACCCTGGTACTTACTACGAGACAATCACGATCACCGATAACGTAGGTGAAACTGCAACATCGATGGTTCGAGTGCTTGTTAATGAACCAATTCGCCTTTATGAGACCACGTCAGTTGTGTACACAACAGTTGGTCGCGCTATTACTTGGGATAGCACTTGGTCCACAGGCGGTACGACGTGGGGAACTTCAGCGGTTAAGTACAGCATTGTTAACTATGGCGGATTAGCAACTAATCGTGAAACGATAACCGTCACCACCGGTGCGATTTACTTTGACTCCTCAATTGCTGTTGGCGATTACACACTTACGATTCGCGCGACAGACTCTGTCGGAGCTACCGCTGACGAAACGATGACGCTACGAGTGAATGCCGCAATTCAGGTTTCTGGTGGGCAACTAACTCTGACTACCACTCAAGGTTTCACCGTCAGTTCTCCTGTTTACATTGCAACTGGTGGAACGTGGGATGGTGAAGGCCGCGGAGGCCCGGCGGGCTCTCGCCTTGAGTTCACACTGAACGTTACGTCCAATGGAGGTTTAACAAATATTGGAGCAATCAGGCTTGATACTTCTACGTTAAATCGAGCAACAGTAATAGTTGATAGTTCTGTAACATCAAACAGCGCAGCCACTCCTGGTATTTACTATGAGACCATCACAATTACAGACTCCTTAGGTATGAAGACCTATGTTTATGAGACAGTCGTTGTTTATCCAGTTATTCAGATTACAAGTGGCTCAAACATAACCACAACACAGGGCATCGCTCGCTCAAGTGACACCTTCACTGTTAGTTACGGATCCCCTTATACCAAGGCAGGTCCGACAGGTCAGTACACCTTTGCGATTACAGGCGATTCAAGCACCCTCTTTGCAATTGATACTTTTACGTACACCGCTCAACCGCGATCACTCACTTTTAAGATTCGAGCTCCAAACAATGTGCCGTTTGGTACTTATTACGAAACGATAACCGTCACTGGAAATGTGGGGGATACCGCCGTCGTGGCAGTAACCATTGTTATCAACGATATTATTCGATTGAGTCAGCTTTCAAATATTTACACTACTCGCGGAAGAGCTGATTCGTCGACGACAATCGTTGCCACTGGCGGTACTTCTCCGATCAGATATGCCTTCTCTCCTGCGTCAACCGACCCATATGTGACAATCGAAACTGCTACAGGCCGAGTAAGTGTTGGAAAACTCGCTGCTGTTCAGAATCAGGTTTATACAATTGTCGCAACAGATTCAGTAAGTGCAACTGCATCTGAAACAATTACCATTCGAGTCAACGCCGCGCTCACGGTCTCTGGTGGAACCCAGAATATTTACACTACGCAGGGCATTGCCAAGCAGTCAGCCGCATACGTCGGTGCTGGTGGAACTATCAATGGAACCGGTGGAACAGGAGTTCTGAACTATTCAATCGTGAGCACGCCTGCAACTGCCGCTATTACCATCGATAGTGTTACGGGAATTGTCTCTGTAAGTACATCAATTCTTGCTGCTGACTCCGTAACTACACAGATCTATCGCGAAACAATCACCGTGACAGATTCCTTAGGTGAGACAACGACTGTCTCCGAAACTATCACCGTTAATCCATTGCCTACTGCAGTCAACGGCAGCAACATTATTACGACAAAGGGCGTTGGTCGCTCGTCATCTATCTTTACCTCTCGATACGGCACTGTCACAGGTCGCGGTGGTACAGCTAATTACACCTACTCCATCACTGGTGCCACTGGAGATCAAGCAAAGTTCAGTATTTATACGATTGACACAAACACCTTCCAAGTGCGAGTTGATACGACCACGACTCCTGGAATTTATGTAGAAACTGTAACTATTACAGATTCAGTAGGAGCTACGGGACAAATCACCCTTACTGTTACCGTCAACGACATTATTCGCCTCACCGAGACATCCAGTGTTGCCTATTCGACATACGGCAAACAGATCATTTGGAATTCCACTCAGTCCACCGGCGGAACTCCATTTGCGGATGGTCCCGTCCATTACACACTTACAAACCATCCTTCTGTTGGCAGCCACGGAGTAATTAATCAGCTCACCGGCGCAGTCACCTTCGATTCCACAACACCTGTTGGATCCTGGCTTGAAACTATTACTGCAACTGACTCTGTCGGCGCTACTGCGGTAGAAACTATGACAATTACCTTCAATGAATCTGTCACTGTTTCTGGCGGAACGCTTAATATCTATACATCTCAAGGCATTGCGCAGCAGTCACTCCAGTATGTTGCGGTCGGCGGAACATGGGATACACCAACTCGAGGTGGAGCAGCTGGAACGCGCCTTGAATTCACGCTGAACGTTACATCTAACCTAGGTCTCACCAATCCAGCAACAATCCGCTTGGATACTGCGACTCTCAACAAGGCGATAATCTTTGTTGATCCATCGATTGTTTCCAAAGACTCATCAACTCCTGGCATCTACTACGAGACTCTGACAATCACAGATTCACTCGGCATGAAGACGTATGCCTATGAAACCATCACGGTCAACCCAGAAATTCGAATTACTGGTGGGTCCAACATCATTACAACCACTGGTATTCAGATCTCTTCCGATACCTTTACCGCTCAATTTGGTACCGTATCAGGCAGTGGTGGAACTGGCAATTATACCTTCGCAATAAGTGGTGATTCGACGACAATCTTTGCCGTGGATACAAGTAATTATGTATCTAGCGCGACGCCTTCTATCAAGTTCCGCTTCAAGGTACTCACCTCTGCTCCTGCTGGTATCTACAACGAGACTGTCACCGTTACTGATTCTGTTGGAGAAACTGCTACCGTCGCAATTCTGGTCACTGTCAACGTTCGTATCACGTTGCAAGAAACGTCCACAACCCTTTATACAACAGTTGGCAAAGCTAATTCATGGGCCTTCACTACCTATAGCGGCGGTACGGCTCCGGTCACATTCTCACTTGCAACTGGCGCACGAAATGCAACTTTAAACGGCCATGACACGATGACTACCAATGGCATCGTTGGCACGTTAAGCATTGATTCATCTGTTGCAGCTGGAACTTATATTGAAACCATTACCGCGACTGACTCAGTAAGTTCAACGACAATTGAGACAGTCACTATCGTTGTGAACGCGCTACCGAAGATTGATTCCGGTACCGCCAATATTTACACCACGCAAGGCATTGGCACTCAATCCGCGGCCTATGTGGGATCTCTCGGAACATGGGCTAACACCGGTGGCACCGGACGCCTGGAATTCACACTCAATGTGACCTCAAATGGCGCAACAGGTACTGGGGCAATTCGACTCGATACGTCTACGTTAAATCAAGCGATAGTCATTATTGATAGCTCAATTGTCTCGAAGGATTCCGTCACTAATGGCGTTTACTACGAGACGATTACTATTACCGATTCGCTTGGCATGAAGACTTATGCTTACGAAACAATTACTGTCAACCCAGTTGTGCGTATTACAGCTGGATCAAATATCACCACAACTAATGGAGTTGCTCGTTACTCCGATACTTTCACCGCCGCCTACGGAACCGTACTGAGTAGAGCGGGTAGTGGTGGTACAACTAACTACACCTTTGCAGTCAACGGCAACCAAGCTTGGTTCAAGGTAGAAACTATTACGACGACAACATTCCGAGTTAAGGCTGAGTCAACAACTCCTGCTGCAACTTATTACGAAACAGTGACAGTAACTGATGCCGTAGGCGAGACTGCCGTAGTTGGCGTCACCGTTGTCGTCAATGACTCCATCACTTTGACTGAAACGACCACCATTATTTACACCACATTTGGTAAAGCTGCGACGTGGAACTCAACGACCGCACGTGGCGGAACATCTCCAATCACCTTTGCTATTACCGGACGTAATTCGTCAATGATCGGACACGACACCATCACGGCATCAACTGGTGCAATTTACTTTGACTCTACGACTCCGGTCGGACGTTGGGTCGAGACCGTGACGGCGACTGACTCTGTCGGCGCAACCGCGTGGGAAACAATGACTATTGTCGTTAACCCAGCTATTACCTTTACTGGTGGATCAAACATCATCACAACTGTTGGAATTCAATGGCTATCTGACACCTTGACGGCTCTGGGTGGAACCACTGCCTTGACTGGCGGACTTGGAATTCTCAATCTAACTCTCACTGGTACCGCTAATGCTTCATATATTAGTTTCGACACAAATACTGGTCGTATCACAGCACTTCCAACTCTGCCGGTTGGCGTCTATTACGAGACGATTACCGCCACCGACTTTGTTGGAATCACCGGCACTTATCTGATGTCGATAACTGTGGATTCCCTTGCGGTAATCACTGGAAACTCAGTAATTAACACTACTTTTGACACTGGATCAATCACTGTATGGGCCTTCACATTGGGTACCGGACCATTGAATGCAAAGGTAACTGGCTCGTTCGCTCCTGGAATCACATGGGATACGGCAACAGCTGGAACCGCGAAGTTAACAATTACTCAATTTATGCCGCTCGGAACCCTGTTCGAAACTATTACGGTTACAGACTCAGTGGGAGCAACAACGGTGAAGGCAATTACCTTGAACTTCCTCAAGGGAAATAGATCACTGACTGAGACTGCGCTTGCGACAACAATTAAGTATGGAGATACCAATGTTGTATCTGGCGTGAATTACAACAATGGAAATACTTGCTCTTACAAGATTGTGAACCTGCAAAACGGATATACCTACGTACAGTTCGAAAGCACAACGGCATGTAATTGGTCCGTTCCTGCTGGCGTATCGAGTGTGGATGTACTTGCAGTTGGCGGCGGTGGTGGCGGCGGTGGTGACGTTATGTCTGCAGGCGGCGGTGGTGAAGTCCGAATAGGAACCGCACTTTCAGTGACACCTGGTGCCACTGTTGCAATCAAAGTTGGCGCAGGCGGCACTCACAACTGTTGGGGCGTCTGTTCTGATGGAAGTGTTCTGACTCCTGGTGATACAACAACGATTACTGGTGGCGGATTTAACTTTAGGGCCGTTGGTGGTTCTGCAAGTACGGCTAACTCTGCTGGTGGGTATTACTCCGCTGGTGGAACTGCAGGTTCTGGTGGAACTGGCGGTACTGGTTATTCGACTGGAAACGGTGGTAATGGAGTTATGTCACCACCTGCAAATGATACTTATTGCAATTTAGGAACTGTGGGCGGAACTGGAACTCAATCCAGTATCACTGGAGTCCCTACTTATTACGGTGATGGTGGCGGTGGCGGAATTTGGCTCACCGCACCTTCTGCTCCTACCTGCGGTGGTCTCATTGGTGGTTCTGGAAACGGCGGCCGTGGATCTCTTCACACCATCAATGCTGGTTCCACACTCGGCTACAACGGTGTTGCAAACACTGGCTCAGGTGGTGGTGCTGGAATGGCAGGCAATGATTTTGGTGGAAGCAATCCACCAACTGGCTCAGTAGGAGCAAAGACTGGCGGTGGAAATGGTTCTGCCGGTGTAGTTGTTATTCGCTTTGCGCCACCTGCTCCATATGCAGCTCCACTTGTCGACGGCAATCTGACCTACCGCACAACAACGCCGAGCGTCTGTTCGGTCGATACATCGACGGGTGCTGTTGCTGCATACGGATCAATTGGAACCTGTTCAATTATCGGTGACGTACCTGCAGGTCAGTACTACCTTGCTGAGTCTGCGACCATCAACATCACCGTGGGGAAGGCCGACACAATAACTGTCACTTCATTTGTGACACCTAATACGGTCAACTTCACTAATGCAATGGCTGCAGTCTCTGAAACCTTCTCTGTTGTTGGACTGAAAGCGCTTGACACAATTACCGGAGTTTCAAAGCCAGTTACCTATAACTTCTCCGCTGGCGCAACATGTGCAACCGGTGGAACATGTACCTTGGGCCAGACTGGACCTGGCGGCGGAATTGTCTTCTACGACGCTGGTACTTCACAAACGTGGGGTCGCTATCTCGAAGTAGCGCCAAGTGGCTGGAATTCAACTATTGAAACAGCGACCACTGCGGCATGGTGTTCTGCTGGTACTCGTGATGACACCGCAACACTCGATGGATTTGGTGAAGGTATTACAAATACCCTTATGGCTTCAACTAACTGCAGCACTGGTAACTATGCCATCGCGAAGTCTCGCAATTACATCGGTGGCGGAATATCCGATTGGTACTTGCCTTCCATAACAGAGCTCAAGCAGCTGTGGCTCCAAGACACTTTGACAGGAATTAACTTAGATACCTCCACTGGAACTTGGTATTGGTCGTCAACCGAATATGACTCTGTTCAGGCGAAAATCTTGGTATCGGCGACAGGCTCTGTATCAAGCATTTTAAGCAAGGGATATACCGGTGCTCTATACCGCCCAATCCGCGCATTCGATACGAACATTTTGGCCTCGACGATGGATACACCAACTAACGCGGGCAAGTACACGGTGCTTCCATCAGCGCTGATTTTGGCGAACTCTAAGCCTTTGACTAACTATCAAGCCGTTGTGTACGTATCGGATACGAATACCGGAAAATTCACGGTCAACAAAATTAGCCAGACTTCTGCGCTCGCGATTAACCCAGTTGAGTTTGCGACAACTGCAGATTCAATTACATTGATTTCGATCGGTGGATCATCATCGAAGGCGACAACATTTAGGTTGAGCAGTATTGGCGCCACTGCGACCGGATGTACTTTGAATGGCACCAAGCTCAGCGCCACCGGCGTTGGCATCTGTCGCGTCTACGCAGTCAAGCCTGCCGATGTTAATTATTATGCAAGCGTTGCTCCAGTTATCTCGGTTCGATTCGATACTTGGACTGCGCGAGTAGTTGTGATAACTCCACAAGGTGGCGGCAACATGATTATTAATCAAGGACCACCAGTTCTTGATACATCTACACCTGTACCAACCGAAACTCTTTCGGTCACAGGCTTCACTCCTTCATCTGGAACAGCCGGTACGGTAATTACAATTACAGGAACTGGATTCCAAACCGCTGGATTCACTCTTCAGTGGATTAAGGTCGGACGTAACCTCACCTACCTCCCAATCAAGACGGTTGTGAGCAACACCAGTATTACGGCGGTGGTAGATACTGCGTCATCGAGTGGTCGAATTACCGTCTCGTTTGTTGCACCTAATTTGCAGACAGTTGAGTTTGTCTCGGGTGGTGGAATCTTTAGCTTCACACCAGTTGCGGTCGCGAGTGCTCCAACAATTTCTTCCTTCACTCCAACATCTGGCATTGCCGGAACCTCAGTAACTTTGACTGGAAGCTACTTCACAGGAACCACTCGCGTAACAATCGGTGGATCTCCAGTTGATACGTTTAGTGTGATCAGTGATAGTTCAATGACTTTGGTGACACCAATTGGAAGCGCCTCTGGAACCATCGCAGTAACAAATGCATCCGGAACGGGTAGCTCTTCTGGAGCATTTACTGCTTATAACTTAGCGCCAAATATCACGCTTACATCGACATCTATTACTGCCGATAGTACGACTGTAGTAAATATCGGTGTAGCAAGTAATTCTGGCAGCACAGTAGTGTCCTACAACTTAATTGGAACCTTGCCGCTTGGTTTAACATTCAATAGTGCAACTGGAGCAATTACTGGAACGCCACAAGAAGCACACGCGACATCAACTTATACAGTTGAAGCGATTAACCCAGTGGGTACTGGAACTGCCTCATTTACGCTCACGACAACGTATTAAGGTTTACTAACTCTTCGTTAGCGATGAAGGTCACAGTGAACAGGCAGTAAATCATCAGTTTTCAGAGGGAACTCTGAGCGTGGCTACCCCTAAACTTGGCGTCTGGCGAGCGGAGTTGCCGCCTACATCTAACCCATCCATTTCAGCTTAAAGAGCTTAATAAGTAAGGAATACCCGTGAAATCACTCGGCCGCATTGCCTATCGCCGCAAGTACATTGTTATCGCAATCTGGCTCATCGCCTTTGTGGGTATAACCGGTGCTTCACAGGCCATTGGATCAAAATTCAATGACTCCTTTACGCTCAAGGGCACAGATTCGACCAAGGGATATGAACTCTTGGCCAAGGCGCTGCCTGCTCAATCAGGTGCTGGCGTGCAACTAGTTTTCAAAGTAAAAACTGGAACGATTAATGACTCGGCAGTCAGAAGTGCGATGGAGAAGGTCTTCACCGAGGCTAAGACCATTAAGACTGTTGGAGATGTGGCATCACCGTACGATCCGATGCACGCCAACCAAGTCAGCCCTGACGCCACTATCGCCTATGCCGATGTCACTTTCTCAAAATTTGGCCGCGACCTACCTACTGCGGATCTGCGCTCTCTTGTTAAGTATGGTGAATCTGCTCGATCTAATGATCTTCAGGTTGAATTTGGCGGAGATGCAATTGCTCAACTCAACGCGCCAAAAGGTAGTCCGGGCGAAATCATTGGAATCATCGCCGCAGGAATAATTCTCTTTGTCTCCTTCGGATCATTCCTCTCTATGTTGTTGCCTCTTGGCGTTGCACTGCTTGCACTGGGAACTGCATCAGGACTCGTCACACTTCTCACTCATGCATTTGCGATTGCCACATTTGCTCCGATTCTCGGCTCTCTCATTGGCCTTGGCGTCGGCGTGGATTACGCGCTCTTTATCGTCAGTCGTTATCGCCGTGAGATTGCGAATGGTGTCGATCCAGAAGATGCATCCGCAACCGCAGTAAATACTTCAGGTCGCGCAGTTCTCTTTGCAGGTGCAACCGTATGTATCGCGCTACTCGGACTCTTTACTCTTCGTCTCTCATTTTTGAATGGTGTTGCGATATCGGCTTCTCTTACTGTTCTAGTAACAATGGTCGCTGCATTAACTCTTCTTCCTGCACTCTTCGGTGTCATGAAGCGCAAGGTGTACAACCGTCGCAGCCGTAAGTCCATTGATGCTGGAACCTATGCCGGCATGGAGAAGAGTGCATGGGCACGTTGGTCTCGATATGTAGCGAAGCGCCCAATTCAATTATCTGCGCTAGCAATTGCAATGGTTGCAGTCCTTTCTATTCCTTACTTCTCATTACAACTGGGCTCTTCCGATCAGGGAAATGCCTCTAAGAGTTCCACCAACCGCAAGGCCTATGACCTTGTGGCACAGGGCTTCGGCAAAGGCGCTAACGGACCGTTGCAAGTTATTGCCAAGGTTTCAACTCCGGATGATTCGGCTAATTTCCAGAAAGTTGCCGATGCTGTCGCAAAGACGCCAGGCATCAACTTTGTCTCACCTGTCATTGCGCCACCCGGAACTAGCGTTGCCTTTATTCAAGTAATCCCAGCTACCGGTCCACAAGATGTTGCGACCAGCAAGTTGATTAAGGAGCTGCGGACAACTGTAATTCCAGCCGCACTCGCTGGGGCAAAGACCGAAGTTCACGTTGGTGGTATTACCGCTATCTTCGATGACTTTGCTTCAGTTATTGGTAGCAAGATTCCACTCTTTATCTTGGTGATTGTTCTTCTCGGATGCCTACTCCTAATGTTGGCATTTAGATCAATCGTCATTCCACTTACTGCTGGCGCAATGAACCTTGTTGCAGCCGCTGCTTCCTTTGGAATTGTCGTTGCAATGTTCCAATGGGGTTGGGGAGAGAAGATTCTCAATGTCGGCGCTGGTCCCATCGAATCTTTCTTACCTGTAATTATGTTGGCTATTCTCTTCGGCTTATCGATGGACTACCAAGTATTTCTCGTTAGCCGCATGCACGAAGAATGGGTCAAGACTGGTGATAATGAAAAATCTGTCACCGTAGGTCAAGCTGAAACCGGTCGCATCATTACATCGGCAGCAATTATCATGATTACAGTCTTTGCATCATTTATGTTTGGTGGAGAGAAAATCATCAAGGAGTTCGGTTTGGGATTAGCTGCGGCAGTCTTTATTGACGCATTTATTCTGCGCACTATTTTGGTACCGGCTCTCATGCACTTATTTGGCAAGGCCAATTGGTGGCTCCCTAAGTCAATCGATAAGGTTCTGCCACACGTCTCCGTTGAAGAATTAGAGAGTAGCTAATGCGCAAGCCCGCTGATACTTCGGTTGATTTACATCCAGTACTTGCAGAACGTTGGAGTTCTCGCGCATATGATCCGACCGCCACTATTGGCGCAGATGATCTCACCGCGATACTCGAGGCTGGACGTTGGGCGCCATCTGCCGGCAATGGTCAGCCATGGCGATTTATGTTGGCGCACCGCGGAGATAAAGCATTCACAACCATGGTTTCGACGATGGTTGGCTTCAATCAGATATGGGCTCCTAATGCGATTGTGTTGATTGCAGTACTTGCTCGAATGACTAATGACGACGGTTCACCACGCGCTACCGCGCTATATGACGTCGGACTTGCTGCAGCGATGATGACAGTTGAAGGCCATCACCGCGGATACAACTTCCATCAGATGTCGGGCTTTGATCACCCCGCTTTTGCTGCTGAATTTGGCCTTACTTCAGATCTAGCCCCGGTTGCCATCTTGGCTATTGGTAAGCAGGTCGGTGTTGAAGCAGTTGAGAATGAAGCAGTTCGCGAGCGAGAGCTTGCTGGTCGCGAACGTCTGCCACTTACTGAGTTGGTTATCCAGACTCATTAATATTGAAGTGACTAGGGCTATCCTTTCACTATGAATAATGCAGCTCACCTCACTTCGGCAGTCGACAGTATTCGCCTAGTACTTCACGTCTTTGGCGCATCTATCTGGGTCGGCGGACAGTTCACATTGGCAGCACTGGTGCCACTTCTGAAAAAGTTCAATCCTGATGCCCCAAAGATTGCTGCAAAGGGATTTAATAGAATCGGCTGGCTCGCTTTCGCCTCACTCATTATTACTGGAATGTGGAATATGGCGGTTGTCCCAGCTGACGCATCTCCAAGCTATCAGCGCGTGCTCGGTGCAAAGATGATGATTGTGCTTCTCTCCGGTGTTGCCGCTTTCGTGCACACCAGAGCTAAGACCTCAAAGTCGATCGCTATGTGGGGATCCATCAGTGGACTTACCGCGCTGCTTGCAATGTATCTAGGTGTTTTGCTCGCCGGTTAAGTAATGAAGAAATTTCTCCGACGGATTGCAGCGCTCTTCACTGACCGTCGAGTCTGGGTCCGCCAAGTAGCAGTTGCAGCAGTGGCCGCAGGTGTTTCATGGCAAGTCGGAGATTTAGTCATTGAGAATGGCGGCGTCGTAGCCGCGATTATCTGCAGTTTAAGTATTCGTATCTCGCTCTATAAATCTGTTCGCGAAGGATTTGGACAGATTGTGGGCACTGCAATTGGTGCTGGCGTTGCCCTGCTCAGCGTATGGGCATTTGGTGTGGGTGTGATTTCGGTTGGTCTTACCGTTGTTTTGTGTTCGGTTGTCGCACGCGGATTGCACCTCGGTGAAGTTGCTTCAGTAAACGTTCCGGTCACCGCATTGATTGTAATCGGCCCAGGTTTAAGCCAATCAACGGCTGCTAATCGTCTGCTCTCCACACTGATTGGTGCAGCAATTGCAATCGTCTTCTCGTATTTCTCGCATGCTAAAACTCCAGCAGGCCGAACGATTGATCAAATCTCAATTCTTGCCACGAAGTCTGCAAAGCTTTTAGCAGAAATGTCTGAAGGTGTTGCAGCTGGATTTAGTCAAGAAGATGCTGGCAACTGGTTGGCCAAAGGGCGTTTACTTATTGAAGAAATTCCAAAGGTGCGCACTCAAGCACTTGAGGCAAAAGCTCATGCCCGTTGGTTCCCGACTGCAAATGAAGAGCTGGCAGAAGAGCTTTACACCAGGGGCGTCGCGATTGAACATACTGTCGTGCAAGTGCGCACAATTGCACGAACCCTCTTTGATGCTGCTGTCGATGGTGGAATTCCTTATGGAATTCAGCGCCAAATCGCACAAGGATTGTCAGCAGCCAGTTATGCAATCTCTTCCAAAGCTGATGGCTTTGCAGATATGGAGAGCAATTTAGATCAGGCCGATGAATTGCGTCTGGCAGGTCAAACTCTCGCCGAACAACTCATTGAAGAATCGGACAATGTTGATCGGGAACAACTTGCTCGTTCGATTTCATTGGTTACTAATCTCGAACGTATCGCAGACTCCTTAGATGAGAGCTCGCCTGCCTTGCGCGATGTCGATACCCCGGATGAACCAGCGGCCAATCGGGTTATGAAAATCTCGCCGATCGACCAGACAACCACCCTCTCTAAGCGAATTTCTCGCCCATTTATCAAGGTATTTAAGAAGTATTTTTAGCTTGATTCGAGAGCCAAGCCCCAATTTCTCTGGAGTCGTGGGCAGGTTGTAGGCTCACCCTCTACTCTTTAAACAGGCCCCCCTAGCTCAGTCGGTAGAGCGTTTCCATGGTAAGGAAGAGGTCAACGGTTCGATTCCGTTGGGGGGCTCGGAAGTTCGACTTCGGTCGGATTTTTAAGGCGGGATAGCTCAGCTTGGTAGAGCAAACGGCTCATAATCGTTGTGTCCCGGGTTCAAATCCCGGTTCCGCTACGTATTAAATAGGTATGGATTTACTAGTTAGGCAAGAGTTGAAGTAACCTTCAACCCTCAGATTCTAAAAGGAGCACCACAATGGCAAGCAAGTCCGCGGATGTACGCCCAAAGATCACTATGGCCTGCGTAGAGTGCAAAGAGCGTAACTACATCACCAAGAAGAATCGCCGCAACGATCCAGACCGTCTTGAGCTCAAGAAGTTCTGCCCACGTTGCAAGTCCTCGACTGTTCACCGCGAGACTCGCTAATACTTTTTAGCCCCGACCGTGCTTAACGCCGAATTAGTCGGGCGCACCTTTACTGGTGCTGAAACAACTCTTGTTACCCAAGAATCCATCGCTGCTTTTGCTGCCGTCGTGGGTGAGACTAACGTCGAAGTTGCCCCACCTACATATGCAATATCTATAACCCTTAATCAATCCCAAGCGCTCTTGCAAGATAGCGGCCTGGATTGGACCCGCGTCGTCCACGGCGATCAACGCTTCGAAATCTTCCGTCCAATTGTTGCTGGCGACTCACTGCTCTGCTCATCGACTATCGAAAGCGCTCGCGTCATGGCCGGAAATGAAATTGTTTCTGTTCGTTCCGACCTCCACTCTGGCTCTGAACTTGTCGTAAGTACGTGGTCCACATTGGTG
>Ga0304729_1000890_pt1 | contig 20570 bp, 38 predicted proteins | sample C_131016_MF_Meta_FD_190475 | JGI IMG/M metagenome (GOLD analysis project Ga0304729, IMG submission 190475) | Freshwater microbial communities from Lake Croche, Canada to study carbon cycling - C_131016_MF_MetaG (v2) (version 2) | ecosystem: Environmental > Aquatic > Freshwater > Lake | place... | reverse complement strand
AATCGGGATGCCCCCATACGCTGTTCATAACCTGCAGAATGGTGGACTTGCCCGTACCTGAGCGGTTGTTGACTAGGTTAATGATGCCGCCTTTGAGGTTCATGAACTTCAGTAGCGGTGCACCAAATGCCGTGAACACAGCGAAGGCATGTGGCTCAAAGCCAGACATGTTGTAGACATTGATGATGTCTTTCCAGTCCTCCAGCGTACCGGCGGGGCGTAGGGCGTGAGCCACTTCACGGGTAGCCTTAGACGGCGGGCTATACCGAATGAAGCTAGGGCCGATTTCTCGGTCGCCCAAAATAAACTTAGAGTCTTCGTCAGCCCATCCAAATTGCAATCTCATCATTTCTGCCTCGTGTGATACCTGCAGTTCCTTTGCGCACTGCACGAGATACTCGAGAATCAAGTTCATCTGTAGCTGCATGGCAATAACGCCTTGGAACGAAAGCACCTTACGTAGTTCTTCTTTACTAAGCGCATCTACCAACGTAAGGGAAAATTCTTTAACACCATCTTTGGGCAAAGCCAGATGTATCAAGACTGTCTCGCCCTGCATAGGGTCAAATAGCCGCTTGATTACAAACAAGTCGTACTCATAGACGAGGACAACGCCCATGCCGCCGTCTTCTTCTTCCTCGTCTTTCACATTCTTATAAATGCCACCGTTCTTACCACGAAAGTATTTGCTTGGGAGCTTGGGGACTTTGAACCCTGTCGTGGTGGAGGCTATGGATGCCACCGCTGGGTTGGCGGCATAGTTGATCTCAGCGCCCTCTTCAGACTTGGCGATCTCATGCCCGATAACGATCGGAGATTTAATATGCCCGCGATGGCTACAGTTCGAGCAGATGTTTGGGGCGAAGGAGTCAAAGGTATCGCAGGTGTAAGGACCCTTGGTCTTAGCGGCCTTGCGCTCAGTCTCAGCGGGGTCGTACTGCGGGTGCTTCTTGGATATAGCGTGTATGGCTACGTCTCGGTCTACACAGTGCTGGGCTATGGAGAGCCCCGCCCGCCATAACGGTTCTTCGATGGTGTCTTGGTTGTCGATGACGTTCTGGAGTTGTGCACAACCTGTGCCCTCAGCAGTCTTCATCAGGATGGTCTTGAAGCGAGACTGCCTATTCCCTATTACTGCTCTCGTGAAATCATCTAATTCTTTAGTTGGTGTGTGAGGCTTGACCGGAGTGATTGGCCCCAGCTTGTCAGCAAACTCCTCGAACGTAATCGGTGGTGCTAGGTGCATCAGCGTCACGTCGTGCGCTGGGTCACCCTTGAAGTTCTTAGTTCCGGGGATACGCAAGATACGGGCGGCATCCGCAGGTACGGCTGGGTCAACAATAAACTTGTGTTGCAGACATAGAGCCTTGAACGTATTCGCCACAGGTTGCCACTTGTCTCGCTCCACGGGTTCAGTCAGCGTCCAGTAGACATGCCAGCCACGCCCTGAGTTGACGATGGATGGGCGCGGTAGTTTGAGTGTCTTGCACAACTCCTTGAGCGCATCCATGCCCGTGGCTTGATCAATGTAGCCCTTGATACGACCGTACTTGTCTGGCGTAGCCTTATCTGCTCCGCAGTCAATGTCTAGGAAAAACGATTGCATCCAACCACAGTTGTCAGCATCTCGGTTCTCATCGGAAATAAAGCGCCCGCACGCGTAGAACGCATCGGCCTCTGCCGCAACTAAGCGATCAGATTCAACCGCGACTTCGGCTAGTGTTTTGTAGTGCTCTTGGGATACAAACTTCCCATTTTTTAAACCTAAGACGCAGTACCAACCTTCTGCAAGGTTAGGTACTACAGCCTCAAGTAATCGAACATCCGTCATATGTTGTCCTGCACGTCAGAAGAAGAAAGGGGGTAACGGGGGCTGACGGACACCCCGTTCGCTCCGTCGAGCTAGTTACCCCCAGAACCTTTGGATAAGGACTGAAAAAAGCTGTCAATCATACGACCATGTTGTAGGCTTGGACGGCTGATGCCATAGAACCAGTTGTAAACTGTTTGCTTGGTCACGTCAAAGTACGACATTACATCGGTAACCGGAATGTCCCTAGCAATACAAAACTTGCCAAGGCGCACTCCAAGGTTCTGCTGATCGGCCTCTTTATTAGTCCTTACGACTCTTTGGGAGTAGCCAATCATTTTTCGTCATCGCCCCATTCGTCGATCAACGCGCTGAGATTTTGCTTGACCTTTGGTGGAGCATCGTCTTTCTTCTTCTCAGAGCGCACGGTAGGCGCAACGATCTCTTCTTCCTTGGGTGCCACGATCTCTGCGGCGGCACTGCCCGCAGGAGCAACCAACTTAGGAATGACAGGTGCAGACGCGATAGCCTCAGCCTTCTTGGTGAAGTTCAACTTGCCAGCGTTAACAGCGATCTGTGACTCACCCTGTTTGATGCACGTTGCGTAAGTCTCTTTGTCAAGGAACTCAGCGTGCGTGAACACCAGCTTAGGGAAGTCGCTGTCTGTGTCGAACGTCAAGCGAGTTGTCAGCATGTTCAAGTTATAGCCTGACTGCGCAACGTACTTGGCGTACTGGAGGAACGGCATATGCTCAACATCGCCCTGACCGAACAGAGATTTCTGTGGCAGGATAAGTTGGAATATGTCGCCGCCCACATTGTTACGGAGCACGACGCCTAAGCGCCATGAGAAGCGGCAAGCGGCACGACCAGCACCGGCTGAGCCTTTGATAGCCTTGGGGCACTCTTTGCAGTTCTGGCCTTGTGGGTCAGCAACGTCAGCGTCAGGACGCTCACCATCGCTAGACCAGCAGTCGGGGATAGAAGTCTCGTCAGCGTTGTACTCAGCGCCGTAGTAAGACTTCTGCACAGACTTGCTACCGTTGATGATGACGACGTCCATGTGTGGGTCAATGTTCTTGGCAATCTCTTTGCCGCCATCAACGAGACGGAAGACACGCCCGCGCAGTGTGATGCGCTTCATGCTCCCGCCTGATGATTTGAAGGCTTGGGTGAAATCGTCCAGCTTCACATTTTGCAAATGCTCTGGCAGGTTCTCGCGGAATGTAGTAGTGATATTGCTCATCTTATTTCTCCTTAAAGTGATGGCTTGCGTTTGACAGTAACAGCGTAACGGCTGTCGACGTTGAGACCTTCGGGGTACTCATCTGGATGTTGCTCCAGAAAATCTTTCATGTTGGTGTCGTGCACGCGTTTGTGCAGTACGCCATATGCTTTGTATTTATCAACTAAACGATACACAGCATCCCAGTTTGTTGGGTTGTAACGCTTGGTCACGCGCTTGATGACTGTGTATTTTTCAGTGGACATGCTTGTCGTGTTTTCAGCAAGCATGATGTCAATGAGCTTAGATTCAATCTCGGCGAGTTGATCGGAGTAAACCTTATCTTCCCCCTCGAAAACTTCTCTTTTTGCTTCGCGCTCATTGCGAATGTCGACGTACCTATTTGATAGGTCGGCGACTGTTTCAGTGTCAGCTATGCTCTCATTCATAAAAACTCCTTGTTGTAGTGAACCTATATTATATGGCTAAATTAGACTTTGTCAAGTGTCAGCCAATTCTTTTTTGTAAAGATCAATCACTTTGTTGTGATTTGTTATGTTGCTTTGTAACATTCGATAAAGTTTTTTCTCTATCGGACTACCTTCGATGTGCACGATCGTCATGTTGTTTTTCTGACCGGGCCTATCAATACGGGCGTTAGCTTGCAAGTATGTTTCCGTCGAAGTAACAGGAGCGTACCAGATGATAACGTCCGCCGCAGTAAGGGTTACCCCATGTGATGCGGCTTGTGGTTGGATGACTAGAACTTTTGGTTCTGACTTTTCTTGGAATCGCTTGAACGTATCTGAACGCAAACGCATACCAACATCACCATGAATAACCTCTGCGGCTATACCCGCTTTGGTTAAGTATTCATGTACCAACTCTATAGCATGACGAAACGGAACAAAGATAAGAACTTTGTTGCTAGTTTCGCTAATAACTTCTTCTACTACGCGTAGTCTTTCGGATACATCAAAGTGCACCACGGCTCCACTGTCGCTATAAACTGCACCACAAGATATTTGTAGTAACTTGTTCATGCGTGCGGCGGCATTGATTGTGCTGATCTCTTCGCCCGCTGTCTCCAAAAGCATCTGACTCTTGAGCTCTTGGTAATACTTTCGCTGGGTGGGCGTAAGTGGGGCATCACGATATACGTGCGTAACAGGTGGCAGGTCCAAGCAGTCTGCCTTGGAGAAGCGGATGGCTGGTTGCAACATCTCGTGCACAGTCTTCTCTGAATCAGGGCGTGGCTCCCAACGATACATACCGAAGTTCTGCATGACTGACTCGCGGAAGTCACCAAAGAATCTAGGCGCACGCTCAGGTGAGCACAGCTTGCCCAAACCGTAAGCATCCACAGGTGACTGCGCGGCTGGTGTTCCGGTAAGCATCCACAACCATGTCTTGTCGGTCACCAACTTGTTCATGAGTTTCCAGCGTCTAGTCTGTACGTTCTTGTACGCATTGGCTTCGTCGATGACAATGAGGTCGAACATGCCACTCTTGATAGCCTCTTCTGCAATAGCAGGTACGCCGTCATAGTTAATGATTACGAAGTCGACGTTGCTCTTAGCTATTTTCAATCGCTTCTTAGCATCGCCATACGCTACGTCTACACGACGGTGCGTAGCGAACTTGAACAAGTCTTGTTGCCATGCGCTCTGCATGATAGACAAAGGGCACACGATCAGGACACGCTTGATCACGCCCGCGCTGAGCAAGTAGTCAGCCGCCCAAATTACTGAGGCGGTCTTGCCCGTACCTTGTTCATTGAAACAAAACGCCCGCTTGCGCAAAGACAAGAACGACGATGTTTCACGCTGGTGGTCGAATGGCTCAAACCCCATAGGGCGAGGCCACTTGTAGTCACGCTTGATAGGTGACGGTACATGCTTCATGTACTGGCTAAGTACGCGTGCTGCCGGAAGATTCCACTTCACAGCTACCTCGTACCGCCCGTCACCGTAGTTCATGACAACCTCGCTGTCGGGGATTGTCTGCGTGATACGCGCAGGGTATTTAGTTTTAACCACAAGTGTGTGGTCGGCTAGTATCTGCATGTTATTTCATTGAACTATCAGGGTTTCGTTTGAATGAGCGGTTCTTACTGGGGGCTTCAAGTCGGACTCCGTTCTTATTGCTTCCTCCCTTAGATAAAGCCTTGACGTGTGCAACATCTTTGCCGCTTCTGTCGACACCTTTGGCGTCAAGTTTTCTACGGGCACGCTGGCGCTCCATCCGGTCAGGCAACTCACCTCTAGATTTTTGTTGTTCATACTCTTTCTTGTAGGGTCGGGGCTTGTTTACGTAAGGCATCTTCTTTTTCCTTCATGATGATTAAGGTATTTTGGAGAACGCGGGCCTCAGCTACCAAGATAAGGCACAGCTCAGAAGCCGTGTTTATGTCACGGTCTAATAGCTGATTGTGCATCTCTTTCAGCAAATTTTCAATCCGCATCATGGGTGACGCGTAGTCAATAAATGTGGTCATAACAGTGCTTCCTCGTAGTGATGTTTAGTAGATTCGCGCATTACTTTTTCTAACAGCTTTGGGTCTGCTCGCTCGAACGGATTCCAATCGTTCTTTGTTAGTAGCGAGATGGTTTCTTCGTTCTTCATCAATTGCCTCTTGCGGGACAATGACTTCTTGGGTTGTAAATCTGTGTTCGTTTGCACACTCTCTCCTTCTTGTGTACCCAAATGTGGGCGATCTTGTTGTTTGTTTTACTAGCGTCCATGCTCCGCAGGTAGGGCACTTCATTCCATTGCCCTCAAACCCTCCATCGCAGACCAGAAATCTTTGCTGGCTTCTTTTGCACCGTCTAGGTCGTCAACGCCAACCTGCTGAGCTACTTCTGTTGCGCACTCAACCGCTTCAGTCAGACGCACATATGCCCTAGCCCCATGTTCAAAGCCCATCTCGTACGCTTGTGTCATCGCATCAATCGTTGACGGTGGTACTCCCGCACTACCTAATAACGCAACCATTTCTTCTTTTTTCATTCCTTGCCCCTCCAAATACGAATCGCCCGCTTGAGTGCGAACCACAAGCTCTGACGCATCAGTTGTTTCTTGAGGGCTTCGTTCTCCAACAACAATTCGCTGTTGTGCATGGACATCATGTTCCACGCTTTCTGTACGCCTTCGTCTACTTCTTTCATTCTCATATGTCCTCCCTACATAGCATGACAATAGCGACGCCGATGATTACAACGGCTGCCGCACCTAAACACAGTAACAAAACTATCCACGCGATTGTTTCAAGCATCTTGTTCTCCTATATCTTTAAGTTTTTCTTGCAGTCTACGAATGCGTTGACTGTTGTAATCAACAACGCTCGTTGCATACTCAAGCGACTTCTCCGCTTGCATCTTCGATAGGGTTGCATCACGCATCTCTATCTCGATAATCTCGCGCAGAGTTCTTGGGCGCAACATATTTCTAATGAAGGCTACCAATGTTTCTCGTTTAGTCATATGTTTTTCTCCTGTGGGGGCAAATGCTCAAGATGGTTTTGTGTCTTCCAACCCATTGCATCAGCGTACCCTTTCTGATACGCCGCATCGACTGCTGGCTTGAGCATATCTACCGCCGTCTCAGTCAGTTTGGTTTGAATCTCCAACATCTCTGTCAACTTAGCAATCAGTTCTTCGTGTGTCATGTGTTGCGCTCCTTTAATGCTTGTTCTATCTTGCGCCCCATCTCCATTGGCGTGTCATCCAAACTTATGGCATCCATCATTTCTCTATCTGTCAACCCAACCCAAGGCTTCTTGTAGTCTTGAATGTCATCGTCTTCTTCTGCTTTTAATTCGTACTCTATTTCTATGCGCTTAGTCATGCTTGTCCCCTTGCTCTGATTGCTTTGGCGTATCCATCAAGTATTGTTGCTGTGTAATTTTGAAGCCATACATCGCTTTTAAGTCCGCTCAAATCTGTTAACTCAAACAACTTTGCACACGCCTCACGCTCAAGAGCAACTGCTACATCAACTGCTTTCTCAGCCGCTTTCATTGCGGCATCAGTTAATCGCTCACGCTCTTTTTCTATTGCCTTATTAACAACCAAATACCAAGCGTTGTCCATCAACCAGTTTTCTATGCCACCTTCATGTAATCCCATGTCGGTCATTAGTTGCATTACTTCTTCGTTAGTCATGTGTTTTTCTCCTTCAGTTTGGCTTCAATGTCACGCACCATTTCAAATATGGTTGAACGACCCGCCCCTGTTTGAAAATCTTCCCAGTCCCAGTAACGCTCAACCTCCTCATCCGTCAGCCCTACCCATGTGCGTCTCGGTGGTAATGAAGAACAAGCCAATAAGTCATGCGCCATTCTTAGCAAGCCACATACTTGGTTATTTGTCTCAATCCATTTATGTTCTGATTCATTCATTGCTTGCCCTCCAACTCCACAACTCTGTCAGACAAGACACGCACTAACTCAGTTAGCACAGCGACCTCTGCCATTAGTTGTTCTCTTGATGGTTGCTTCATCTCGCTGATGTATTCCTTCTTAACGCGAGACTCCATCTCTACACGGTTGAACTCTTCGTCTTCGGGTGTCATGCTGTTGCCTTCTTAGCTTTAGTCTTCATAAAAGCAATATCGGGTTCCTCTTTACGAAGAGCCGCATACTCTAATTGCACTCGTTGCGCATGAATAATCTTACCCGCAGTGTTGTTCATTTCGGCGGCAACTTTTACTTCAATCGTGCCGTTCTTGAGCCCGTCATAAAGTGTGGCTAGTTCTGTTGATAATTCACTGATGTGTTTCATTTTGTTTCCTTTGTTTGCTTCTTGCGCGATCTTTCGCACGAATTGTTTCAATGTTTGTGTAGTAGTAAGCTCTCTTGGCGGCTTTTAGTTCTTCCGGTGTGTGTCTTACATTACGCCCAAACTCATTAAAGTTTCTTGGTTTGTACTCCAGCCCTTTTTCTTGGCTATCCCTCCTTTTCTTTTCTCTTCTACACATCAAGCATTCGTATGAATGCCCATCTTTAGTTCCCCGACTTCTACTAAACGAAATTATTGGTTTGTAGTTTTTACATGTACTACACTTTTTCTCAGTGCGGCATTTGTCTAACTCTTGTATTTCTCGTTTAATTTTTACCCGAGTACGTTCAACCTCCATAATTTCAGGTGGCACTAAAGCAGTTGGCAAGCGAAGCAATTGCGCTACGTAGCTATTCATTAGTTCAACTCGTTTTTGTTTTGCGTTTGCTTTCTCTATGTGCGCACGCTTATCTCTGGCCTTCTGTTGCAGTTTACGTACATGCTCAGGGTGTTTAGCTCTGTACCTTTCACCCCTTGCTTTATCTAATGCACGACCGTGTTCTGTTTTCGCATCGGCGGCCTTTTTTGTAGCTATGCGTTCTTTGTTAGCCTCACGGTATGCTTTAGCTTTAGCCGCTTTAATTGCTTTAGCCTCCTCCATAATTTCCCTCCCGCTTTACAGCTTTTCGATTGCTCTAGCCAAGTACCACTGCGCCTTCTTCAAGTCCTCCAACTTGTTGCCCTTGTGATCGGCACGGCTCACGTACTTGATGACGTTGCCTAAGTGATAGCCCAACTCTTTGGCTTCGATGAAGTCGATAGTCTCAACACCGCCCGCTTTGTAGTGCGGTGGGTGATTGACCATGTCGGTGTGATGCTGAGCAACTATGTCTTTGCGTATTGCATTCGCTTTGGCTATCTCCTCCTCAGTAGGAATAGTTGGTGCGAGACGCTCTACCGCGCTCTGCATACGCGACTTAAACGACAGACCCTTTTGCTTAGCGTAGGTCTCTATGGGTACACCCAACGATTTAGCGATCTTGACATCGTTGATAGTTAGAAGCGTCTTCAGAGGCTTCATCTTGTGCAACACCTGATAGACGTATTGCGTATTTAAATTTAACGCCGCAGCAATATCTTTTGGCTTTGCGTCTTTGTGCTTGGCAACATACTCGCGAATCTTCTGCGCGTTACTAACCCATTTTAATTTTCTAGCCATTACTTAGCTCCTTGATTGTGATCACATGAATGAACAGGGCACCAGCCCCGACAGGTAAAGTTGGGTTTAGCGTTCCACACGTCGTTGATGACGGAGGTCTCTAATTGCCCAACATCTGATACCCAGTCGGTCCACAACGTAGATTGCGCATCGGCTGAGTAAACAGTCTTGATGAAGTCATCAGCGAACAGGAACAGCAGTCCTGCCTTGACGCGTTTGACTTGGGGGTAATGCTTGAACAACGCCAGCGCAAGAATCTCAAGTTGCTTGAGGTCTGCGTACTGGCTCTTCTTGCCCGTCTTGTAGTCAACAGTAAGAATCGTGTCGCCCTGCAATATGATGATGTCAGCAACGCCACGCCACCATACTTTCTTATCGAAGAACCCGCATGGCTCAAAGTCAATGGTCAAACCTAACTTGTTCTCGCATAGCTTCTCGCCCTCCATATCCTTGAGTGCTTTGAGTGCTGGCTCAATGCCTCTGTATTTCTCTGGAATAGGTTTGTCCTTGGCTACATACTCCTCAGCAATCTTATGAATCTCATTGCCAAAAATGATAGCCTCGCCCAGTTCTTCTTTAATATCCTTCGCTACTTTTAAGTGATAGTATTTTTTCGGACACTGCTGATACAGCGCCAGACTACTATATGACCACGTTATAGGCTTCATTAACAATCTCCATAGTTTTGAGCCATTCCTGACTCACAGTTAAGGGGTAGTCCAACGGCCCACTTTGGAGGTGTGCGCATACATTCTTCAATGTACGCACGAGCTTCGTTTGCCTCGTCTACTGGTACTACGCAAGCTATGGCATCGTGGACGGTGAGCACGACCCTATAACGCTTCTCAATGTTGATCATCTGTTCTCCGATGATGCAACGAGCAACCGCCTGACACAAATTCTCGGCAACCTTCCCGCCGTATATCTTGTTACGCCCCGCCCTTGTTTGGTACGAGAACTCACCATTACTTGTACGGGTGAGATCGGGGTAGTTGAGGAACAACCCATTAGGCAAACTAACGCCTGTAAATGGTGTTGTCTGCATGAGTCCAGCTCTGTCCACGTAATGTTCTTTACCTGAGATAAGGGCTATCAACACGGTGTTGAGGTGATTCCACCACCCTGCGATGCTCGGGTTGCTACTGCGGTACGCCTTGATGATGTGCTTACACTCATCTAAGTCCACGATCTTGCCCATGTTGGCAAGTTGCGCTTGGAACTTAACACCGCCCATGCCGTAGCCCGCACCGAGCACAGTAGTCTTACCGATGAATCGTTCTTCGGGCGTAACAGCCCCGAGCCCTTTGCCATATATGTGCCCAGCCATGTACTTGTATACATCAGCCCCGTCAGCGAATAGCTTGAGCAACATTGCTTCGCCCGCCAACCACGCCAATACACGGGCTTCAATCTGTGACGAGTCGCAGTCGATGATGACATGCCCGCGAGGTGCGACGATGCACCGCTTGAGTTTCCCGCCCGCTTCGCCACGACTAGGTAAGTTCTGCAGGTTGACTTTGTCCGAGCCACCCCAACGCCCTGTGTGGGCGGCGTAATACTTCAGAGGGATAGGCATCCTCTTGATAGAACCTAGGATTGGTCCGCGCTTGGCTATCTCTATGAAGCGTTCTGTTCTTGTCTCCTCCAGCGTCGACTTCGCACCAAGACGAGCCGCGACTATGGCTTGCACGTCGGGGTTCGGATGGTTCAGTAATTCGGTGAACTCCTGATCACTCTTTGCGAACGCATAGGTTTCTTTGCCCGTCGTGGGGCTTATCTTTCTTGGGGGGAATACTTTGTTCTGTATCAGTAGGTCAGCAAACTTGGCTGAACTGTTTAGTATTTCTTTGGTGATGCCGGACTCGGTAAATAGCTTTTCTTTACGAGCCTGTACTTCAGCAAGGTGAGTCTGCAGTTTGTCCGCATCCAACTCCAACAACGGGTCGCTGAACATACGGATGGTTATGTCTATGAGGCGCTTCTCCTTAATGGGGAACGAAGCATCAAGTTCCTTAAACAACTTATAGGTTAACTCCACGTCATTGACGCAGTAGCCACCATACGCTGTCAAGTCCTCGGTAGAGAAATCTTCTAGTCGTTTACCCTTAGCATCGTTAACCTCAAGCCCTTTCGCACCCAAACCAAACTCTTCGACCAACGCACCTAAACCCACTTTGGCATTTGGTCCAAGCGTGGCACGAGCCATAGATAGCGTATCCAGCCATGCCTTTGGTCTATGCCCAAACACCCATGTGAGGATGGCGGCATCAAAGATAGCGTTATGGGCTAACACGAAGTGGTTGTGCCAATCGAAGCCCGCGAGCCACTCAGCCGTTTCTTCGTGCGACCCGCTAAACCATTCTGCGGGGGCGTCGTTCACCTTGACAGCTACCCCGATCACTTGGAACAAATCACTGCGCACATACTCCTCCGTTGTGACTTTCGTGAGAGAAAAGTCAGCCGAGTAGTAAGTCTCAAAGTCGATGGTGATCATTAGAAGAGACCGCGCTGTTGCCCCGCAAGGAATGCTTGGCGTGGGTCAGTCCAAGTGTTCTGCGCTTGTTGCGCTAAAAGCGAGTGGTTAGTAGTTCCAGTGCTTACCATGAAAGTATTGGGGTCATACCGAACAGTTTTTTCTGCGGGCGCGTTGATAACGATTGCCATTGCGCCACGCAGTAACTCGTCGCGCTTAACTAATTTGCGCACCTTGCGTACTGCGCGACCAAGCATAAAACTCTCAAAATTAGTTATGTCGGGCCCATAGCGCGATGCAAACTCAAGCACCTTCTCTAGGTGACTGGCATCGGGGTTTTGTTCGAGGTTCTCGATTAACGCAACGATCTGTTCAGGGAGTCTCGCCCGTAGGAATTGCTCTAGCATGTTTGTTCTCTTTCTCGATAGTGTTTAAAATCTTCTCTACCAAATCTATGTTGGTTTCGTTTATAACGACGGCTACACCGTTCGCTTTTCTTATCGCTGCGAGTTCTCTTTCTTGTAACGCAGTAGTTCTACCTTTGCCCGCTTTGCACTCGACGGCTACGAATAGCCCGCGATAACAAACTATAATATCGGGTACACCTGCGCGACCCATACCATAGGTGGCAGGAAAGAAGTAGTATGCACCATGTTGCTTGAGCAAAGCAACTACTTTATTTTTTACTTTCTTCTCTGGTGTAGATGCCACTTCTCTCCCCTTTGAGATACTAATGTAGTGACTATATTAGACAAAGTCAAGTACTATTTTATTAGGGGAAACACTTACTGTTTAGAACATATCGAATTAGTTTCGATTTGTTCGCAGACAAAAAAAGACCCGCACTTGGCGGGTCGTGAATAGATACTATAAGTTGTTATTAGATAATTAAGAACACACCAGCTTTTGCTCGGAAGCCTACATTCCTAACCATCTCGTTGTCCTGCATAAGTTGTAGGACCGCAATCTTGTCCTGCATGATCTGCGGTAACTCTTCGTACTCCTTGGTTACCAGTTGAACATCGGACTCCCCCTCGAGCATAGTCCTGTATGCGAACCTACCGCCTACATCAATCACAGCCATTTTGTCAGCGCGTGATACCTCCATAGCCAGTAAGTATTTGTCCACGGCTTCGCCATACTCTTGAGACTTGAGTTTGCCGTGCGTATCAACCAATTCTTTGTGGTCGAACGGTAGATCATTCGCCATGCAGTAGGCTACTAGCTGAACACTCGTGCTGTTGCGTAGTAGTTGCGAGTTAGAGATAGGGCTAGTTAGATCACGACTCGCGCGGTTACACGCTACCGTTGCTTCGTCATACCCCTTCTCGTACAACTCTAGGATGTTGCGCTTCTTGAATGTTTTCTTACACTCGCGTATCGCTACATCCATCTTCTTAGTCGTAGTAGTATTGCGTCGCCCGCGAGCCTTATCTATCCGCCAGTTTGACACGGTGTAGATAAACCCTTCGTCACCCCTACTGTCTTGATCTACGCCGACAACGCCTACCTTCTCGTTGTCTTCGTATACAGACATAGTGCGGACGTATTTAGCATCGTCGGGAGCTTTGTGCTTTTCTTTGGCCTTGGCAAAAGTAAAAGACACGTCGTACTCATACTCACTAACCTGCTTAGGTTGGGTGAACACAAGTTTCGGGTTGAGCATTATCAGCCTATCGACTAGCACCTTGAGATGCGGGTCGACCAATACCTTCTCGCCTGTCATGCGAATGTTTACAAATGCAGTCATGCTATTCCTTCTTATAGAATTGTTAAATACTTCTTCAATACCTCAAAGTCTTCTTTGGGTATCTCGGTGCTACCTGAGTCAAAGATGAGCGAGGTATCAGACCAGTAGGCGTCTTCTTGCTCGTCCCAATCGCCCTTATCGCCACCGCGCCACTCCATAGCCACCTTGTCGGTGTACTTGTCGGGGTTTTTCTTTGTTGCGAACACGTACTTTGTGTCGTACTCCATATCGCCATTACGCTCATGTATTTCGCCTATGTAATATTTCATATCTATCTCCTTACCAACTAAACTTGTTAATGATCTCGTCCACGCTAGACTTCAACTCTTGACGAGCACTCGGTATCTTGCGTAGGTCTTCGGGGTCGATGCCCAACACCGTATGCTCTAGCATTCGTCTAGCTTTCTCTAGCTCTGGGTCCTTGGTTACATTCAAACGCGTGAGCAAATCACACAAGCCTACCGCGTTGTTGACGATAGAGTCGCGGAAGATTTTGCGCTTGCCATCTGGTGAGTCCGTCAATGTATCGCTCATCTTTGTGAGTAACTCATGCAGTCTCTCCCAAGGGTCACGCATTGCTTCAGCTAACTTGTCGTTGTATACCTTCTCGTACTGGTCGGCTAGGTCTTGGCGTACTCTGTCCTCACATTGGAGGCGGAAGTCACCCTTCTCTGGAACAGGGAGAAAGTTAGCGACAAACTTGAAACGACGTGGCAGAGACTCCGCAGTTGGGAACTCTGACGCATCGAAATACTTACCTAGTTTGAACGCTTGTGCATTGACTAGCGTAGGGTAAGCAGTGATGAACTCAGCTACTAGTCTGTCAAAGTTGTTCTCCATCGTACCCAGTTGCTCACGATACGAGAAGAAGTTCTCCATCGGTAGCAAGCCCACGCCTTTCATCCAAGGCAAAGTCTGTGTGCCATTCCATGCACGGCATTTGGCGGCGTACTTCTCGATCTTGTCGAGGTGATCACTGCCCGCCATGAGGTACTTGTAAACAGAACTCGCGTCTTGCGACGCCTCCTTCGCTGTATTCAGATCAGCAGTTGTCTCCTTGTCACGCTTACGCGCAGTCCAAGTGCTGATGCGTAGTTCAACTAGCATAGCCATTGACGATAATGAAACCGGTGGTGCAATCATATTAGACATATATTTCTCCAAGATAGTTTGGTTATGAACTTATCGAATTCGATTCGCTTTGTTCGCTTAGGTCAGGCTCCGTTACATAGTGCCTGTTGCTCTTAGATGGGACAACTCCCTCCTCTAGTTGCTCTTTGATGAATACCTCATCCGCATACACGACGCAGATCAGTTCTTCAATATAGTTAGTCAAGTCATCGCCTTGGAACGATAGTGTGTAGATGGGTGACATGTTGTGCCGGTACTCGTGCTGTTGTGTGCCACCCTGTCTGAGTAACACATACAAAGCCCACGACCAATCCTCGGTTGGCTCAGTCCCCGAAATCCAATTAAGCAAGAGCTCTGCACTCTTCTTATGACTCCAATGCTTACCATACCTATGCTTACGAGGTATGGGTAGTTCATCAAGGGTGCATTGGTCAAAGTTAAAAGACTTACGCGCAGGGTCGTCATACGACAAATGCTGATAGGTCTTGCGGTACTGCTCGTCGTACCAAGCCGACGGTCTGTACCCACACGCTGCGCGTAGTTTGTTGTGAGCAGTCTCAGTCTCATCCTTGAACTCACTCTGTTTGTTATCAATGGACATGACCAACGCCACCCAATCTATGAACGGTTGATACTTCGCCACAATCTTCTTCGTGATTCTGGGTCGCTTACGATAGTTGTATTCTTTAGGATAGGATTCCAAGTCGTATCCCGTTTCTGTCTTGATGAACTTCAACGACCCGCGCTTATCCAAGACAATCTTCTTGCCGTTTGGACTCATCTTCACAATCAAGCGCCCCTTGTCCCATTGGAAGAACATATCGTTAGGCAGATAGTTGTGTAGTGTGTGTACAGTAAACCCTGAGTAGTGCCACGGGGCATTCAGCGTGAACCCACCTGTCGCGTGCCACACCACAAGCGGGTGACCGAGATAGTTAAGTTGCACATCGCCTGTCGTCCCATCGTATGAGATAGAAGCAGATGGATGGTGACGGCGTATACCCAGTGGGCGCACCGTCTTACCGCGTATTGGTACTACGTTGTTGTGGTGTGCTAACGCTTCATCGTAGTTAGCAAGTAAAGGCACTAAAAATGTATTCATATAATAAAATTCCTTACTGGTTATGTCGAACATATCGAATTCCTTTCGTTTAGTTCGTTTCGTTGAAGAAGACTGCGATCAAATGGCGCACCACTTGTCCGTTAGTCGGCTCGAACCCTAGCCTGTCGACGAGGGCGGTCTTGACCTCTTGGAGGAGGTCGTATGTTTCTTTGTTAAGGGCTACTGAGTAGCCTTGTGCGGGTTTCATCATTTTCTGTTCTCCTCTTCGATGAGCCGTGCGTTTGAATCGAGCTCCATGCGAAAGATGCCAGTCATCGGCGCGATGAAACACGCGTCGTTGCTTGGCTTCTCCACGATAGTGACCGACCCGTTCTTCGCCCACTTACTCCCAATGCGTTGGCACGAGTTGAGGACGCGGGCTACTTCCATAGCCTCGGACATAGTAAGTAAGAACCTACTACTACCTACATTCAACATTACTTCTTCATCCATTTCTTTCTCCTAATACAAGGAACCACCCGACTAACGGGCTGTCGTTACTACAATAGACTTCGTATGGGAAGCCGTGGAAAATAAAACTACCAATCGTTGACACCATGCGGAAGCCGTCGTTACCCTCAGCTTGGGCTACGCCCGCACAGTAATCCCACAACTTCTGAAAGCCTTCGAGCGTATCGAAATTGGGTAAACCGAGATCGAACCGCGCTTTGGCAAGCACATGGAAGTGGTCATACATGTTGTGTGTATAAGCCGTTGGGTCTAACTCCTTGATGAGCGCCATGCCCGCGGGGTTAAGGCGCATCGCGAAGTTAGTCTGCCCCACCGTGCAAAGAGTATTTGCATGATGGATGCGTTCAACCATTGGGTCACTATCGGATAACAAGTTTCTGTCCATTGGGAACCTCGTACTTGTCATTACCGAGAATGCACCACAGGGTAGGCGCTTTGATCGCCGCCCACTTCTGCTTGTTGGTGTGCATATGCCCATCCGACAGCATGATGAGTGCATCGGGGGTCATGCGTTTCTCTTGCATAAAGTCCACCACTACATCGGGGTCAGTACCACCGCCACCCTTGGGGTTAGTCTGATGCACAATGTTCTTGGTGTTACCTTTGTAGGTCTCATGTCCTGCTACCTCGGCGTCCCAATAGATAACATCGACACGATCAGCGCCCACGCTTGCCAAACACCCATTCATCTCTGATAGGAAGTCGGTCAAGAGCTGCCCCTGAATCGAACCCGATGTGTCCATACCAATAACAAGCCACTTCATGCGCTTACCCAATATGCTTGGGAGAATCACGTCCTGCCATAAGAAGTTCTTATGCGCCTTACGCCATGATGCGGAGTCCCGATCTTTGAGTGAAGTACGCACAAACCGTTGCAAGACTGCACGCCAATCAATCTTTGGCTTGAGTAGTTCACCGATCTCGCGTGGCATATTCCCGCCGACCTTGCCCGCGTAGATACCACCTTGGCGTAACACCTGATCAATGTCACGACCGAGTTGCTCTTTCTCTTTCTCAGTCATGCCGTTCTGTGCATCTTCCCATTCGTGCTCATCGAGAGTTGGGAACTTTCCGAAACCTTTTCGTTTTGTTCCGTTGCCACCCTCGTCGCTGTCCTTGTCACCGCTCGGACCGTCACCCTCGTCACCATCCTCGCCCTCGTCGCCACCCTCCTCCATGAGAATGTCGAACACCTGCTTCGCGTCCATGCCACGGAAGCGCTCATCAAAGCAACCGATGCGATCGCCCGACTTCTTGTCGCGAGGGAACGCGAGACAAGTCTCGTTAGGGTCCATGTCGACCAGTTGTATATTGATAACAAAGTCACACGCGTTGTTGGCTATGCCCGCGTTGACTTCCCACAACTTACGCCATGTAGTCAGGTGACGATAGCACTTGTGCATGTTCTCGTGCATGATAAGGAAAGCCAATTCTTTATCTGTGAGAGAGTCCACAAAGGTGCGACCATACTTAGCGTCGCGCCCGTTGGTGCTCGCTGTGTAATGTTCACTCTCTACGATAGTGATCTTGCCTACCATGAATAGACCAGCGAACAACGCGAACTTGGGGTCACGCATCAAACTCACATGGACTACCTCTATCCGCTTCTCTGCGGGAAGTCTTGCTTTAACTAGCATTTTGTACCTCCTTGTACTCTGTGATTAACCTATTACGCAACTCTTCGTCTTCAAGTAACGCTTGAACAAAGCGTCTACCCATCTGCGAATCATGCTTGAATCTAAGAGCGTAGCCCGTGGCTATGATCGCCCACGCGAACAACGCTATCTCTGTTATAGATACTTCAATCATCATGGTCTCCAAATAGTTATATCTAACACCAATACGACAAAGCCTACAAACAAGGCGATGCCAACCAACCAACTAATGTCATAGTCTTTCTTCATGGTCTTACCCTTCCTCTAGTAAGGCGTAGCGCAAACACCTCCATGTCATGCGCCTCATCATTCATATCAATCATGCGTAGGTTGTCAGCCAAGCGCATACTGTGGTGGTAGATGCGTTCACGAATGTCGGCATCCATCTCGATCTCGGAATTTATCGAATCCAATTCGATTTGTTCGTCCTCGACCTCGTCCTCTTCGGTAGGTTCGTCGACTTCAATATTGATGACGCGCACGCCCTCCAATATCTCGACGATCTCGTACTCCGCACCGATGCGGTCTAACACATCATATAGTTCGTTAGGTGTCATATCCAACCCAATCCTTTACAAGCGGCAATACAAATGATGATTGACCCTGTTATTTGGGCGTAGTATTTGTTTACATGGGGCGCTATCCAAATAGTCCCAATTACTACCAAAAATTGTGTTGGTGTCATGATTAGCCTTTCAATCCTGCGAACATGTACTGGTTCTCGCGAGCCCATGTCACGAACGATGGGTGCGCCATAGCCCACTGCTTCTTAGCGCTGATCTCTAAGAGAGAATTGATAAAGACGGCTTGCGTCTCTTTAGGCATACGCTTGACATAGCGCAACCACACCGCGAACGACTCACGGGTACACACCATCACACCCTTGAAAGCAAGAATACAAAGAGCCGCAGGGCTAGTCGGTATCGGTGCTGTATCGGGCGATGACTCGATGGACTCACGCGTTGGGAGCTGGTCCGACAACGAGATGTATGCTTGCAGATCACGCGATGCAGAGATGCCAATAGTGCCGTCCAGCGCACAGATCAACGCATTCTCTGAAATACTATGACGGACATTGACCCAATGCGACGCCTTGAACGCAGAGCGAGGCGAGAAGAACGCAGTCTGACTCGCGTCCGTTGGGTTGAAGATGTACGGATTTTCTTTCTGTCCGCCGTCCATGTACGACGCCATGCTATGCGGATACTCCTTGACCCACGCTTGAATCTCAGGTGCCACGCCCGCATTGCCCGCCCACACTAGCCACTCGTCTGCAGTTGGTTTCATGTAAGTCATCCATGTCTGACGATTACGAGTATGCGCCTTGGCATGATCACCGACACCATCGGCATCGTTGTTACCAGTAGTAAAGACAATCGACTCAGGATGCAGATAACGATCACTCATGCGACGCTCGTGTAGCAGTGGGTGTAGCGTATTGCGCACATAGTCATCGGTCTTTGTCCACTCGTCGATCATGATTACGCATGGTTCGTTGAGATGCAACTTGAAGTTCTCCGCAGGGTAGAAGTCCAAGGTGCGCGTCGTATGATTGGGAATAGGCATACCCGCTTGACCCACATCGGTGTTAGGTCCGTCGATATACACCTTGTGGTAGCCGGTCTTCGCTACGATCACATCTTGGATCGCGGTCTTACCAACTCCGGGTTCTCCAGTAAGGTGTATTGAGTTATGCCCGCTGTTGATGAGCAAGTCCACCGCTTCGTTGAAGTTGATACGGCGGTTAAAAGATAGTTCTGACATTTGGTTTTTCCTAGATAAGTGAGGATGAAAAAGAACAAAGCGAAATGAATTCGATTAGTTCGAACGGGTGTTTTTCTGATTCGTGTCGAGCAAAGTCTGTGGTGCAGACTCCACCGTTACGAGCATATACGGACCCTTGCCGTATGGTTGCACCACGCACCATGAGGCACGCTCGGCAAGTGCGGAATCTTCCCCGCACATCATGCAGAGTTTGAAACCTAAGTTCCAACGCTCCACGCGCACATCGTCACCGCAGTGAACGCACGCACGCCAGTCGAAGTTTGCTGAAGGCGCTGCGCCTCCAACATCATCGTATTCTTGTACTTTCTGAGTAAACATAATCTACCTCCTTGATTGAACAAATCGAAACGGATTCGATAAGTTCGGCTAACTATCGTTGTCATTTAAAATCTACTGAAGTAGATTATAGCATACAAATTAGACTTTGTCAAGTCCTTGTTCGCCATTTGAGCGGAGTGTTCGCGTATTTAGAACGCGCACCATTTCCTCCACGGAAAGCTGTTCCGTAGGGTAGGCATCGTGGTTCTTCACCCGATATGCAACGATCTGCCCGCCATTGGCACGGCTGGCTCTGCTTAACATAGATGTATACATAAGCACCATGTCATCGGCTTGCTCTTTGGTATCGCAGATAGACTGCGGTTCCCAACGGCTAGGCACGGTCTTGAATTTGATTAGGCGTTCTACTGTGTAACTCATGCTTGTTCCTTCCATGCGCTCATCCATTGCTCGAGCGTTGGTTTCTGTGGGGTGTTGGTGAAATGAGCCTCGGCTTTGGCTATGTCTTGGCAAAATACGACGTACCTTTTACGCAAAGCAACTAACTGCCTTGTGGTCAATGTCTCGTCGAGCATCCTGCTGAGTATGAGCGCGTCTCCCTTTTGCTTGGCGTTGTATAAAGCAAGCAATGCTTGTTGATTGTCTTGTGTCATGTGCGTTCCTTTCGCTGTTGTTTAAGAATACGAACCCAATCAATCCGCGATAAGAACCAACGGTAGAGTGGGGTTGAGCAGTCTTGGCAGAGCAAGACTTCGTTGTCACCTTGTTTCATGTGCATCCCTTTAGTGCAACTCAAAGGCTGAGTCGTCGCCGTCATAGAACCAGTCGGTGTAGGAATAGATACTTCCTGAGACTGAGGTGTGCGAGCCGTGCATCTGCTCGGATTCTTCTT
>Ga0304729_1000887_pt1 | contig 20619 bp, 22 predicted proteins | sample C_131016_MF_Meta_FD_190475 | JGI IMG/M metagenome (GOLD analysis project Ga0304729, IMG submission 190475) | Freshwater microbial communities from Lake Croche, Canada to study carbon cycling - C_131016_MF_MetaG (v2) (version 2) | ecosystem: Environmental > Aquatic > Freshwater > Lake | place... | reverse complement strand
TTAAATCTCCAAAGGTGTTGGTGTCATTGGGCAATACCAATTCGTTCATAGTGGTGAAGGAATCGATGGCTTTTCTTGCTTCCATACTTTTTGTTTGTAGCATAAAGATACAAACTTGTAAACATTAGCCGCTACTTCGTTTTAGATGCTGCAACTGTCTAATTTGGCCAAATAAGTAGGATCCACATCGGCCCCAATGCCAATGGCATCATCCATGGTCAAGTGCATACCATTGAACCGCACGCCACCTATCACAGGATCTTCCAAATGCCCAAGCAGGCAGGTATCCATATCGTAATATTTTATATTTTCTTTAGCCATCGCAAAATGCATTTTTGCACTCAGGGCCAATCTGCTTTCAAGCATACCACCCATCATACAAGGTATATGGTTCGCTAAGGCAAGGTCATGAATTTTTATGGCTTCTTTGATGCCTCCGCTTTTGGCAAATTTGATATTGATGGAATGACAAGCTTTTGCTTGAATAAGTTTTCTGGCATCATGCTGTGTGAAAACAGATTCATCGGCCATGATTTGGATGGGAGAGGCTTCGCACAAAGCAGGTAAATAATCGTCGTAGTATTTATGCATGGGCTGCTCACAAAATTCTATTTCATAAGGGGCCAATGCTTCCAAAACTTTTAAAGCATTTTCCGGAGCCCATCCTTGATTGGCATCGATCCTTAATTTTGTTTCCATGCCAATGGCCTTTCTTATTTCTTTTATTCTTTCCACATCTTCCACTGGATCCTTACCCAATTTTACTTTAATAATTTTCACGCCCTCTTGTACAAATTCAATGGCTTGCAATGCCATGTTTTTAGGCGTATCAATACCAATGGTTAAATCACTTTCAATAGGTTTTTGTTTCCCTCCTAAGTAAGCATACAGAGGTAAGTTGGCCATCTTTGCTGCAAGATCATATAAGGCCATATCAAAAGCACTTTTAATGGTATAGTTGCCCGCAATTACCAAGACCAAATCGGCCAACCTATCTTCTATAGCCAAGGGGTCTTTTCCTTTCCAAAAACTGGCAAAGTCCTTGGCATGATTGTAACAGCTTAGTTGTGTTTCACCCACAATCATTGGGAAGGCAGAACATTCTCCTATACCAGTGATGCCTTCATCGGTATGTACTTTAATTAAAATATTTTGCGCAAAATACATGGTGCCCGTCGCAATGGTGAAGGGCTTCATGGGCAGTTTGTACAAGTATATATCGGTGGATCTTATTTTCATAAAACAAGGCGCTAAGGCATCAATATTAAAGATACTTATTCTATCATTTAATTCCTCTAATCCTTTGGTTTTTAAGTTTTACTACCGATATTTGCTTTTACGAATGAATGTTAGCATGAGCTTATCCCTTGACAATACAAAAACCGCATTTGCCTACAAATCAAATGCCGAATTAAAAAGAGCCAATTTTTTATTTTCTGTAATTCAAAACTCTTTTATCGTTTCTATCGCGACCAAGTGTACGCCCTTCTTAATGAAGTCGGGATTGCCCATCAATGGATTAATTCGTAAAACAATTTTCAATCAATTTGTGGGTGGAGAAACATTAGAAGAATCTGCAAGAGTGACCAAGCAATTGGGGGCCTATGGCGTTCAAGTTATTTTAGATTATGGCGTTGAAGCAAAAGAAGGAGAAGAAAACTTTGATAAGGTCACTGAAAAAATCATTGAAGCGGTAGCATTTGCAGCCACACAAAACAATGTACCTTTTGTAAGTGTTAAATTAACGGGCTTGGCCAGTATGGATTTATTAGAAAAATTAAATGAAGCCCCAAGATTAAGAAGTGGCATACATGATAGCGAAGCAGATGATGCAGCTTGGAGTAGAGTAAAAGATAGAATGTTTGCCATTTGTGATGTGGCCAGCGAAAAAGGCATTGGTATTTTATTAGATGCAGAAGAAACTTGGATTCAAGACCCTATTGACCGATTAGCCATTGAATTAATGGCTGAATACAATACAGAAAAAGTAGTGGTGTACAATACTTTTCAATTGTATCGTCATGATCGATTTGATTTTTTAAAAATTTCACACAAGATTGCAAAAGAAGGTAAATTTTTATTAGGGGCTAAGTTGGTCAGAGGCGCCTATATGGAAAAAGAAAGATTGCGCGCTCAAAAAAATGGCTATGCATCGCCCATTCATGAAACTAAAGAAGCAACCGATCAGGATTTTAATGCCGCAGCTGCTTATTGTATTGAAAATAGAAATTCAGTGGCTTTGATTTTGGCTTCGCACAATGAGCAAAGTAATAGAAATATAGTTGACTTAATGGCCAAGAACAAATTAAACAATAAGGATGCGCATGTTCATTTTTCTCAATTGTATGGCATGAGCGATCCAATTACTTTTAATATGGCTTTGGAAGGGTTCAACGTGAGCAAGTACCTTCCTTATGGGCCCATTCAAGACGTGATCCCTTATTTAATGCGCAGGGCCGAAGAAAATTCAAGTGTTAATGGCCAAACCAATAGAGAATTGCTTTTAATCAGGAAAGAATTGGCGCGGAGAAAGGCCAAAAAATGATTTCTACATAAAAGGTATTGGTTGTAAATTGCAGCATGCTACAATACCATACTTTATTACAACACATCTTGGATCATGGGGCGGAAAAGACCGACCGAACAGGCACTGGTACCAAAAGCTGTTTTGGTTATCAAATGCGTTTTAATTTAGCCGAAGGCTTTCCCATGGTGACTACCAAAAAATTACATTTAAAAAGTATCATTTACGAATTACTTTGGTTTTTGAATGGAGATACCAATATTAAATACTTAAATGACAACGGCGTGCGCATCTGGGACGAATGGGCCGATGCCAATGGAGATTTAGGGCCTGTCTATGGAAAGCAATGGCGTAGTTGGGAAGGAGCCAATGGCGTTGTGATTGATCAAATTACTGAATTGATTGAACAAATAAAAAAGACACCCGATAGTAGAAGATTAATTGTGAGTGCTTGGAATGTGGGCGATTTATCGAAGATGGCCTTGATGCCTTGTCACAATATGTTTCAATTTTATGTGGCCGATGGCAAATTAAGCTGCCAATTGTATCAACGCAGTGCGGATGTTTTTTTAGGGGTGCCTTTTAATATTGCTTCTTATGCCTTGCTAACGATGATGATTGCCTCCATTTGTGGTTTAGAATACGGTGATTTTGTGCACAGTTTTGGCGATGTGCACTTGTACAACAATCATATAGCGCAAGCAAATTTGCAATTGTCAAGAAAACCTTTTCCACTGCCTACGATGAAAATTAATAAAGACGTTAAAGATATTTTCTCTTTTCAATTTTCGGATTTTACTTTAGAAAATTATGAATCACATCCTAGTATTAAAGCGCCGGTGGCTGTTTAAAATAATATAAATGAATATAACACTTGTAGTAGCAGCTTCCGAAAACAATGCCATTGGTTTAAACAATCAATTGTTATGGCATTTGCCTAAGGATATGCGGTTCTTTAAAAATACTACTTGGGGTATGCCTATCTTAATGGGCCGAAAAACATTTGAATCCATGGGGAGCAAGCCTTTGAATGGCAGGTTAAATATGATCCTTACCCGCAATAAAAGTTGGGTGAGTGAAGATGTCATGGTGGTGCATGATTTGCTAGAAGGAATAGCGCTTGCCAAAAAATTTGATTACAATGAAATATTGGTCATAGGGGGTGGTGAAATTTATACAATGGCCCTGCCTTTGGCTAATAAAATTTGGTTGACCAGAGTTCATACAACTATAGAAGGAGATACATTTTTTCCAACCTTAGGTCCCGATTGGGAAAGAATAAGTGTTGCTAGCAATGAAGCCGACACAAAGCATGCTTATGCTTTTGACTTTGAATGTTGGACAAGAAAATAAAATGAAGTACAATACCCTTATCTTAATTAATAAATACATTGGCTATTTATGGAAAGCCTCCAATGGTCAAGGACATGGGGTACATTCTCCGTTTGTATATGCTTTCATCAAAAATGTTTTGAATACGCCATCAAAAGGAGAAGGCATTCATGCCATTGAATTGTATCGTCAACAATTATTGAACAATCATAAAAAAATCACCATTCTTGATTTGGGTGCGGGTGCCAATGCTCATGGAAATAAATCAAGAACCATTGCGCAAATTGCTAAAGGGGCATTAAAGCCAAAAAAATACAGTACGCTCTTAAACCTCATTGTTGCTTATTATCAGCCCAATCAAATTTTAGAAATGGGGACCTCCTTAGGTATTACAACTTGTTATTTGGCAGAGGGTGTCCCTAATGCTTCCGTGGTGACCATGGAAGGAGCGCCAGCAGTGGCCCAGGAAGCCTTGGCTACTTTCAAGCATTTGGGTTATCAAAATATTAAATTAATAGAAGGTAATTTTGATCAAAGCTTGCCCCATTATTTAAATAGTATTGAGTCTATTGGTGTTGCTTATGTGGATGGGAATCATAGATACGCACCCACTATGCAGTATTTTAATTTGCTTTTAAATAAATCAGATGACAGTTCGATTTTTATTTTTGATGACATTCATTGGAGCAGTGAAATGGAAAAAGCTTGGGAGGAAATTAAGGCCAATGCTAAGGTGTCCCTCACCATTGATTTATTTTATATAGGCATTGTGTTTCTTAAGAAAGGCAATAAGGAAAAGGAAAACTTTACCATTAAATTTTAAGCATTGCTACCTCCATCATTCATCGCTTCTTTGCAAGGATTACCTGGTTTTGATCAGGAGGCTTTTTTGAAGGTGCATGAAACGCAAGAGCAGCTTACTTCTATAAGATTGAATCAGCAAAAGCCTTTTGTGTTAGAAGGCCATGCTTTTTTGGAAAACAAGGCATCTATTCCTTGGTGTGGCCATGGGTATTATTTGAATGAACGCCCTTTGTTTGTATTGGATCCTTTATGGCATGCAGGTGCTTATTATGTGCAAGAAGCCAGTAGTATGTTTTTACATTATATACTTGAACAAATTACACCAAAGCCAACAGCATTTAAAGTACTTGATCTATGCGCAGCGCCTGGAGGTAAAACTAGCTTGCTTGCCAATTATTATCAAAATGGATTGGTGGTGGCCAATGAAACCATCAAATCTAGAAATTCCATATTGGTGGAGAACTTAACTAAGTGGGGAGCAGACCATATAGTGGTGACGCAAAACGATCCTGCACATTTTAAAGCCTTGCCAGATTTTTTTGATGTCTTAATGATTGATGCACCCTGCAGCGGCAGTGGTTTGTTTAGAAAAGACCCTGAGGCCATTGCGCATTGGAGCGAAGACAGTGTGCAACATTGTAGTACACGTCAAGCAAGAATTTTAGAAGATAGTATGGATTGTTTAAAAGAAGGGGGCTATTTAATTTATTCTACTTGTTCTTATTCTTTGGAAGAAGATGAAAATAGAATGGATCAAATAGCTTCGATGCCAGGAATGAAAAATATTCAATTGAATATTCCTGCTGAATGGAATATTGTGACTAGTTATAGTGAGCAACACCATTGTCAAGGTTTTAGATTTTATCCTGATAAAGTAAAAGGGGAAGGCTTTTTTATTACTGTATTCCAAAAAGAAGTTTCCACTAGCATTGGTTATTATAACAATCATGCGGTTACTATGCCTGCTTCAAAGAAAGAACTAGAAATACTGAAAAATCTTTTTACGCTACCAGAAGCGTATGATTTTATTAATCATCAAGACAACCTACTTGCTTTACCTAAATTGTTCGCTCAAGATTTTAATGCATTGATCCATCATTTGTACATCAAAAAGATGGGAATGAAATTGGGAGAAATTAAAGGGACGGATTTGATTCCATCCCATGCCTTGGCCATGAGCACTTGGGCTGATTTGCCTTACCAAAGCTTAGAAATAGACGAGCCCACCGCTTTGCAATACTTAAGAAGGGCCGATTTGAATTTACCCAATGGTAAAGGATGGCATACGCTTACCTATAAAAAAATTCGCTTAGGCTGGGCCAAATTATTACCCAATAGGTCCAATAATTACTATCCTAATGAATGGAGAATATTGAATTACTAATGCTTATACATATTAATTTATATTATATTTAATTTTAATGGTTTCTTTGCATTTGCTTTTTGTACCTTTGCCGCATGCGACTTAAACTAGCTTTTTTACTTTGTTTACTCTTGGGCTTAATGGCCCAAACCAGCTTATATGCTAAACATAAAGCAAGCGCTAAGAAAAAGGCCAATCATGCTTTAATTCATAAAAGATCTGTTGCGCATCATTCTTCTAAAAAAGGCAAAAAACACAGAGGAAAAAAAGAATGGGCATCTCAGCCGAAGGATAAAGCGCCTAGTGAAATGATTGCGCAAAACAAAGAAAAAATTAGAGTCAGTGATAGCGTACATAATTCTTACATTCAATTAGACAATAAAGAAATTGAAGAAGGCTATTTTGCTGGCTTATTTTCAAAACAAAAAAAATTAGCCTCTTTTGAAACTTTAGAAGGAACTGCTTCTGTTTTTAAAAGTGTGAGTGGATGGGAAGATAAAAAGTTTTATATCTTGACCAATCAATTGCCCATTGGCACCATTGTTCGTATTACTACTGCCGATTTCAAAAGTATTTGTGCTAAAGTAATCAGCTCCTTACCAGATGTAAGTAATTCTATTCAGTATCGATTGAGTGATGCGGCGGCTGCCATTTTAGGAATCACCAATAAGACCTTTAAGATTTCTGTCACCTATTAATGTTTTCTATGAAATGTAAATTATTGAGTTGTCTATTTTTATTGACAATGGTGCTTATAAGTTGTGCGCAATCAGGATCTAAAGAGTCTGCTACCATAAGTGCAGCTGCATTTAAAGAGGCCATCACCCAAAAAGCAATACAAGTATTAGATGTGCGCACGGCAGCTGAATTCAATGGTGGTCATATTCAACATGCCTTACAAGCCAATTGGTTGGATAAAAAAGAATTTGCAGATCGTACCCAACATTTAGATAAGGCACAAACCGTTTATATTTATTGTCAAGCAGGTGGAAGAAGTGCTTCTGCACAAACCTATTTAGCAGAACAAGGATACAAAGTAATTAATTTAGAAGGAGGCATGAGCAATTGGAAGATGAACAACTTTCCAGTAGAGGGTAGTGGAGACAAGGCTCAAATGCGCGTAACCGATTTTGAAAAAACAATTGCTTCCAATGATTATGTGTTGGTAGATGTGGGCGCAGAATGGTGCCCGCCTTGTAGAAAAATGTTGCCTGTACTAGCCGAATTAAAACAAAAATCTGCCCATCCTTTTTATTTTTTAGCGGTGGATGGTGGTATTGATATAGAAGTGATGAAATCCATTCACAGCGAGGGTTTGCCCACTTTTATTTTGTACAAAAAAGGAAAAGAAGTGTGGAGAAATCAAGGTATTACTAGTCTTGAAGTATTTAATACTGCACTGAAATAGTTTATACTTTTCTATAGCCTCTTAAAAAATCTACAATGGGCATTCTTTTTTTTCCTTCCCATTGGATATCATTTAAACCAAGATAGCCATTACTGCAAGCAATTTTTGCATAAGTTTTACCATCAGTTAAAAAACTTCCTATAGTTTCAGTAGGCTTTTCAAGTTGGATATAAGTTGAAAACAACTTCACCATTTTACCATCAATTTTTGAAGTAGCCCCAGGAAAAGGGGCCAAGCCTCGCACTAAATTATGAATAGCTTGAACACTTTGCTGCCAATTAATTTCACTGTCCTTTGAAAATATTTTTGGTGCGTGCTTTAATAAATTTTCATCTACCGCTGAATCTTGTGGAGTAGCTTGTATTGATTTATTCATCAGGCCATTAACTGTTTTGATCAATAAATGAGCGCCTACTTCCATCATGGTATCATGCAATTCGCCAGCGGTCATATTATCTGTAATGGTAATTTTATCTTGTAATAAGATGGCCCCGGTATCTATCGCATGTTGCAATTGAAAAGTAGTTACCCCTGTTTCTTTTTCACCATTAATAATGGCCCAATTAATGGGGGCTGCACCACGGTATTGAGGGAGCAATGAACCATGCACATTTAAAGTACCCATCGGCGGCAAGGACCAAATTATTTCTGGCAACATTCTAAATGCCACCACGATTTGTAAATCGGGTGCTAAGTCTTGTATGGATTTTAAAAATTCAGGGGATTTTAATTTTTCAGGCTGTAATACTTTTATTTGGTGCTGATGGGCAAATTGTTTTACAGCGCTTTCTTGCAATTGCAATCCTCTACCAGCCGGCTTGTCCGGGGCAGTAACCACCGCTACCACATTCATTTTAGCTGCTAATAAGGCGCTTAAAGAAGCCACTGCAAAAGCAGGGGTACCCATAAAAATAATCCTTGGTTTTTTGTCCATACTGCAAAGTTAGTTTATCTGCCATAATTATGTACTTTTGCCCTTTGCACCCTAGGTGCCTTCATTAAAATAAACAATATGCAACAAGTAAAAAATGGCGACACCATTCAAGTGCATTATCACGGTACTTTAACTAGTGGTGAAACATTTGATTCTTCAACCGGCCGAGCTCCGCTTGAATTTGAAGTAGGAACAGGGATGGTGATTCCTGGTTTTGACGCCGGGGTATTAGGGATGACCGTGGGCGAGAAAAAGACCATAAATATTCCATTTATGGAAGCCTATGGTCCTAAACAACCAGAAATGATTGTAGAATTTCCAAAAGCACAGTTTCCAGCCGATTTAAATCCAGCGGTGGGAATGGCATTGACCATGAACAATGGCCAAGGTCAACAATTTCAAGTAATTGTGGTAGAAGTAAAAGAAGAAGTGGTGGTTTTGGATGCCAATCATTCTTTAGCAGGTCAAGATTTAACTTTTGATTTAGAATTGGTCAATATTGATTCGCCTTCAAAAATTATAATGCCTTAATAAGCGTTATACTTTTTATAAAATGTCCCGTATGCTGTTAAGGTGTCGGGACATTTTTATTATCTTTAAGTATGGCATTTAATCAATTACAAGTGGCGGATCGTTTGATGCGCTATGTTCAAATAGATACACAGAGCGATCCTTATTCCACCAGCTTCCCTTCTACAGCAAAACAAAAAAATCTTTCTAAAATTTTAGTGCAAGAATTATTGGCCATGGGCGTGCAAGATGCACAAATGGATGAGTATGGTTATGTAATGGCAACCATTCCTGCAACGCATCAAAGAAATGCGCCTGTGGTTTGTTTTTGCGCCCATGTGGATACTGCTCCGGATTGCAGTGGTACCAATGTCAAACCTATTTTACATGAAAATTACAATGGAGCATCCATAATTTTACCAGATGATCTAACGCAAATCATTACCACCGATGCCTATCCTTATTTAAAGAATTTCATAGGTAAGTCAATTATTACGGCCTCTGGAAAAACATTATTAGGGTCTGATGACAAAGCAGGGGTTTCGATTATTATGGAAATGGCTAGTTATTTAATGAGTCATCCTGAAATTGAACACGGCACCATTAAAATATTATTTACCCCTGATGAAGAAGTGGGCCGTGGTACTGAATATCTAAATCTTAAAAAATTAGGCGCCGATTTTGGCTATACTTTGGATGGCGGGGAGTTGGCTAGTTTTGAAATGGAAACTTTTAGTGCCGACAGTTTAATTTTAGATATTCAAGGGGTGATTGCACATCCTGGTGCTGCCAAAGGCGTGATGCAAAATGCCATTAAAATTGCAGCTGCTATTGTTGCTGCTTTACCCCAAAATGAATGGAGCCCTGAACATACCGAAGGGCGTGTTGGTTTTGTGCACCCCAACCAAATTTCTGGAGGGGCAGAAGCAGCACGTATTGAATTTTTAGTGCGTGATTTTGATACCCCACAATTAGCCGTACATGCAAAAAGATTGTATGCCATTGCGCAAGAGACAATAGCCTCCAATCCAGATTTTTCAAAAGCTACTATAAAGATGGAGATAAAAGAACAGTACCGAAATATGCGCGAAGTGATTGACCAACATCCCCTCATTGTTGAAAAAGCTTTAGAAGCATATCGTTTACTTGGCTTAACACCCATTGTCCATCCTATTCGAGGAGGTACAGATGGAAGTCGCATGAGTTTTATGGGCTTGCCCACCCCCAATATATTTACCGGCATGCAGGCCATTCACAGCAAACACGAATGGATAGGGGTGTCGGACATGGAAAAAGCAGTAGAAGTATTGGTTAAATTGGTAGAAATAATCTAGTCCATTGATAGTTATTCACATCCTTTTATATTTAGCTAAAACCGATTAACTTTAAAAAATAAATTTAACGCTATGTTGTTTTTACTACAAGTTGCAGCTGACAAAATATCTTTATTGAGTTTATTACAAAAAGGGGGCTGGATTATGTATCCATTGTACCTGCTTTTAGTGATTGCTATTTTTGTTTTTATTGAACGTGTATTAGCGATTAAAAAAGTAGGCAATATTGATCCTAAGTTTATGCTTATTATCAAGGACAATATTTTATCTAGTAATATAGAAGCAGCAAAAAGTTTAGCCAAAAGTGTAGATAATCCGGTGGCTAAAATGATTGAAAAAGGAATCATTAGAATTGGGAAACCTATTGACGCCATTGAAAAAAGCATGGAGAATGTAGGTAAGTTGGAAATGTATTCCATGGAGCGCAACTTAAACATCCTTTCCTTAGTGGCGGGTATAGCGCCCATGTTTGGTTTTTTAGGAACCATTATTGGTATGGTTCAATTATTCTATGGCATTGCCTCTACAGGTGAATACACTTTAAATACCATTGCTGGCGGTATTTATACTAAAATGATTACTTCTGCCACTGGTTTGATTATTGGATTGATTGCTTATGTGGGCCACAACTATATTTCAACACAAATAGATAAAGTAGCCAATAAAATGGAATCGGCTAGTGCTGATTTTTTAGATATTTTACAAGAATCCACTCATTCTTAATTTTACTACATGAACTTAAGAAAACGATTAAGAAATTCACCCGAAGTGCACACTGGTGCATTGAATGATATTTTATTTATCTTATTGTTATTCTTTTTAATTGTTTCTACCTTGGCCAATCCCAATGTGATTAAAGTATCCAATCCAAAATCGGCCAGCGATACCAAGGCCAAACAAACAGTGGTCGTAACTATTGATAAAGAGCAGCATTTGTTCATCGGTTCCACACCAGTTTCTATGGAGGCCTTACCTGTTGAATTAAAAACTTTTTTAGCCAAAGAAACCGACAAGCCTTCTGTGGTCATTAATGGAGACAGTGTAGCCAAATTAGGTGTAACCATTCAAGTAATGCAAATTATAAAATCGTTGGGGGCTACTCCAGTGGTCGCAGTAAATCCTGCGCATTAAACTAAAGAGCTTTTCTTATTTATTTTACACTCGCTCTAATCATTCTATTTTTTCCAAAACTATCTCTTCTAATTTCTGCATGAAAATTCATTTCATCCAATAATTGAAGTATGGCTTTTCCTTGATCGTAATGAATTTCAAAAAACAATTGACCCTTGGGGGCTAAATATTTTTTAGCAACTTGTGCAATGGCTCTATAAAACACTAATGGATCATCGTTGGGTACAAACAAGGCAATGAGTGGTTCATAGTTTTTAACCTTTAGTTCCATATTTACTTTTTCTCTGACAGGAATATAGGGTGGGTTGCTTACCATGACATCAAAACTATGAGTTAGTGTGGACTGATGCACAATATCTTGCTCCATCCATTCAATAGTCGCGTCCAAGTTGGTCGCGTTTTTTTTAGCAACGGTTAATGCATCTACACTAATGTCCATAGCGCATATACTGCAGTCGGGCAAGGCTTTTTTTAAGGAGATGGCAATGCATCCCGAACCCGTGCCAATGTCTAGTATTTGCAATGGTTTGTCAATGATATGGGCATAGTCCAAGACCCATTCTACCAATTCTTCTGTTTCTGGTCTTGGAATTAAAACATGTTCATTCACTATAAAATCATTGCCCATAAACCAGGCCTTGCCTAAAATGTATTGAATTGGTTTGTCATTCAATAATGCTGTACTGTACTCGTTGAATTTATTTATTTGCGCCTCCGTCAATGGTGTATTTATTTCCACTATTTGTTGAACTCTGTTCCAGCCAGTGACTTCCTCTATGAGCATGCCCAATAAACTGTTTAATTCAATGGGCTCAATTTTTTTATTCAGCAATTCTTTGATTGCTATTTTTATTTCGGCTAAAGTCATACTGCAATGTTACAAATGATTACGCATTATGAACTAGCTTTGGACTTATTATTACAAGAACTTACAATTAAATGGATCCTGATTTTTATTATACCATTGAGCAAGCTGCTGTGGCTGAGTTTAAAGAAAGAGGGAGTCGTTTTTTGGCTTATTGTTACCCCGTGGAGTCTATCGAAACGGCTAAAATCTATATCGCTGCATTAAAAAAAGAACATCCAAAGGCGGTACATTATTGCCTGGCTTATCGCATGGGTATTGATGGCAATACATTTAGAGTAAGTGATGATGGGGAACCCTCGGGATCGGCTGGACGGCCAATACTAGGCCAAATAGACAGTAAACAATTGACCAATGTGTTGGTGGTAGTGGTAAGGTATTTTGGCGGCACTTTATTAGGGGTGCCAGGTTTAATCAATGCATATAAAACTTCGACGGCATTGGCGCTTCAATTAATACCCATCGTGCAAAAGGCGGTAGCAATTAAATACGAATTAAATTTCGACTACCATCAAATGAATGAAGTAATGATGATTGTCAAACAATACAACTGCCAGGTGACCGAACAAGTGGCCCAATTGTTTGTTCAATTAAAAATAGGCATACCTAAGCATCGTTTAGAAGAAGCCTTGAATAAATTTGGCGAGTTGCGAGAGGTAGCTTTAAAGCGAGTGGAAAAATAAAAAGCTAAATTAAAAGTTGGGTGCATTAGTATTTGTAAAATCCTTCTCCAGCTTTAACACCTAATTTTCCTGCAGCTACCATTTGGATTAGTAATGGGCAGGGGGCATATTTGGTATCCTTAAATCCTTCTTGCATAATACTTAAAATATTTTTACAAACATCTAAGCCAATATAATCGGCCAATTGCAAGGGGCCCATGGGATGGGCCATACCTAATTTCATTATTTGATCAATCGTTGCAGCATCACTGACTCCTTCTGAGAAAGCATAGATGGCTTCGTTGATCATGGGCATTAAAATTCGGTTGGCAATAAATCCCGGAAAATCTTTTACAATACATGGAATTTTATCCAAGACCTTGGTCAATGCTACAATAGTTTCAGTGACTTCATTGTCAGTAGCCGCACCATTGATAATTTCTACAAGTTTCATCACCGGTACTGGATTCATAAAATGCATGCCAATGACTTTGCCTGGACGTTGCGTGGCAGCAGCCAATTCGGCGATAGAAATAGAAGAGGTATTACTAGCTAGAATACAAGCTGCTGGCGCATATTGATCCATTGCTGAAAAAATTGTTTTTTTGATAGCGCTATTTTCTGTGGCCGCTTCAATGACCAAGTCGGCTTCCTTTACCCCTAAATTGATTGCAGTGAAAGATTGGATATTATGAAGGGTACTTATTTTTTCTGCTTCCGTAATAATGCCTTTTATAATTTGTCTATCTAAGTTTTTTGCAATGGTCAATAGGGCTTTCTCTAATGCAGCCAATTGGGAGTCTATTAAATTTACTTTAAAACCTTTTTGAGCCAATACATGTGCAATGCCATTGCCCATCGTGCCTGCGCCTATTACAGAAATATTTTTCATGGAGCCATTATTTTCTTGATTTGTAGTCTCCTCTTTTCCAAGAATTAATAAAGGATCTCCAAGCACTTGGATTTAAAATATTCATTGGGGGTAACTGACCTGAGTAATAATATTTAGCAGCTTGTTGCGTTAAAGAGGCTCCTACTGCTTCTTTTCCGTCGTAGGGTAAGCTAGACAAGATCACTCTTTTCTGACTCATGCTTGTATTTTTTCTTGCTGTTTCATACAAGTCATCATCTACTTTAGCGCTTACAAAATCTCTTTCAAATTGAGCACGCGTAGGTCTGGGTTTTAAAATGGTGGCAGGTAAAAAATTAGTATCGTTGACCAGCAATTGTATGACACTGTATTGGTTGCCTTCCAATTTAGCAGGTATAAGAATGGTTCTATCTTTAAATCCAACACAAGAAAAAGTAATATGCTCTCCCTTATTCACCGCAATAGAAAATACGCCGTCATTATTGGTAATGGTACCTCTTCCTTTTTTATCTACCACTACACTGGCAAAGGGGACTGCTTTTAAACTATCTGCAGTCATAATAACACCATACAATTGTACCACAGAGTCTCTGTAAATATCTACATTCTGAGCATTGGCTGTTTGGTTTTTTAGACCTATCAAAGCAATCGCAGTAATTAAAATAATCTTTCTCATGTAGCTACAAAATTAAGTCTCCTTGTTTAAATATACCAACACAATTTTTTTGTCGAAATAGGTAGTTTTTAAGGCAAAAACCTATATTCTGCCTTCTAAAACAGCAAAATAAGTGCAATGAGCGTTAACTTTGCATGGATCTATTTTATTTAACAAAAACTTTCAAAATGACCGAGGCGGAAATATTAAAAGCATTGAGCAATGTACAGGAGCCAGATTTAGGCAAAGACTTGGTAACGCTCAATATGATCAAGGACTTAAAAGTCGAGGGTAATGAAGTAAGTTTTACCATTGTGCTTACCACACCTGCTTGTCCAATGAAAGATTTGATGAAAAATGCTTGTGAAAATGCCATCAAATTACTAGTGAATAAAGCGGCCATTATTAAAGTTGATTTTACTTCCAATACCAGTAGTTTAAGAAAGGATGAAAAAACTGTTTTAGCAAAAGTTAAAAATATCATAGCGGTAGTGAGTGGAAAAGGGGGCGTGGGCAAAAGTACTATTTCTGCAAACTTGGCCTTGGCCTTGGCAGAAGGTGGTGCCAAAGTAGGCTTGATGGACGCAGACATCTATGGGCCAAGTGTTCCTATTATGTTTGGTGTAAGAGGGCAAAGACCAATGATGAAGGATGAAGAGGGCAAAGGGATTATTTTACCATTAGAAAAATTTGGAATCAAATTGATGAGCATAGGTTTGTTGGTAGATGAAAAAGATGCCGTGGTTTGGAGAGGGCCAATGGCTTCGAGTGCCATTAGACAATTCATCACAGATGTGGATTGGGGAGAATTGGATTACTTAGTGATTGATATGCCCCCGGGCACCGGAGACATTCATTTGACCATTATGCAAACTGTTCCTGTAACAGGCGTTGTAATTGTTACTACTCCACAAACAGTTGCCTTAGCGGATGCTAAAAAGGCCATTGCGATGTTTGGACAAGCCAATATCCAAGTGCCTGTGATTGGCCTAATAGAAAACATGGCTTATTTCACCCCAGCAGAATTACCTAATAATAAATATTATTTATTTGGTAAAGAAGGAGGAAAAAATTTAGCGTCTGAATATGATTTAGCTTTCTTAGGAGAAATTCCTCTAGTACAATCTATTAGAGAAGGAGGAGATGAAGGGGTACCGGCCATGGTGGGAACTGAAGAGGCCGCTAAAAATGCATTAAGGGCTGTTGTTTCCAATGCAGTTAGACAAATTGCCATTAGAAATGCAAATATTCCAAAAACAGAAACTATTTCAGTTGCTTAATATGTCTAATAAAATTATCATTGCCATTGACGGCTATTCTTCTTGTGGTAAAAGTACTTTAGCAAAAGCCTTGGCGGCTCAATTGGAATATGTATTTATTGACACGGGTGCCATGTATCGTGCAGTGGCACTTTATTTTTTAAGGAACAAAATTGCTTTTGATGATGCAACAGCCATTGTAGATGCTTTGAAAAAAATTAGTTTAAACTTTAATTATAACGCGACCAGTTTAAAATCTGACATGATTTTGAACAATGAAAATGTAGAAGCCGAGATTAGAGAAATGGCCGTAAGTCAAAAAGTAAGTGAAGTAGCCGCCATAGGTGCCGTAAGAGATTTTGCCGTGGCGCAACAACAAGCCATGGGTCAAAAAAAAGGTATAGTCATGGATGGTAGAGACATTGGTACCGTGGTTTTCCCCAATGCCGAACTTAAAATATTTGTTACCGCCGATCCGGCAATTAGAGTAGAAAGACGTTTTTTAGAATTACAAAAAACTAACCCATCTATTAGTAAAGAAGCTATTGCTGATAATTTGCAACACCGAGATTTATTAGATACGACAAGAGAAAGAAGTCCATTGAAACAAGCCACGGATGCTAAAGTATTGGATAATTCAAACATGAATAGGGAAGAACAATTTGCCTTGGCTTTAGCTTGGGCAATGGAAAAAATAAATCAGGTAGCTAGTTAATTTTTATTTAGGAAATCCATTCAGCACTTACTGCTTCCAGCTCAGCTTCTAATCCATAAATGCTTACAATTTTTTTAATTGTTGCTTCCACTACGGTATCTGGACAGCTGGCTCCACTAGTCATAAGAATAGAGAGGGGCGTTTTATCAGGCAAAAAATTAGTCACTAAATCGGACTTTTTAGTTTTCCAATTGTTACGAATAATTTGTTGCGCATTTATAATTTTATTAGCATCGTCAATAAAATAAGTAGGCAAATGCTTTTCGCAGAGTTCAACCAAATGAGAGCTATTGCTACTGTTCTTTCCACCCATCACAATGGCTAAGTCGGCGGGTTGTTCCAAAAGGCCAATCACTGCAGATTGATTGTCATTGGTGGCATAACATAAGGTATCTCTGGTATCTGCAAAATGTTGACTTAGGTTTTCTATCCCAAATTTATTTTGAATAATGTTTTTTAAATAATCAGAAATGGCCTGTGTGTCCGAAGCCAATTGAGTGGTTTGATTGATGACGCCAATTTTTTCAAAATGAATGCTTGGATCAAAAATACTATTGAATCTATTTTTAAAAAAAACGCTGAACTCACTAAGCGGTAATTCGCCTAAAATAAACTTGCCTAAGACAATGGCTTCTTCCATGTCGTTGACAATTAGGGTAGGTGTTTTGTCTGCTGCATGAGAAAAAGTAGCCCTGGTTTCTTCATGTTTGGGTTTGCCATGAATGATGATGGTAAATCCTTTTTTTGCAATTTGATCTCCTCGGTTCCAAACTTTTTCAACAAAGGGGCAAGTGGTATTGTACTTTTGAATTTCAATTCCAATTTTATTGATCTTGGCTTCCAATTCCAAAGTGGTCCCAAAGGCAGGTATGATGACCACATCCTCTTTGTTTAAAATAGACAAAGAAATTATTTCATTGCCATTGGTATCTTGTAAAAACTGTACACCCTTTTTCAATAAATCTTCATTTACTTGAGGGTTGTGAATCATTTCACTGAGTAGGAATATTCTTTTCCCAATGTTTTCTTCAATGGTTTTATAGGCAATGTCAATGGCATTTTCTACCCCATAACAAAAACCAAAATGACGCGCCAAATAAAATTTTACTTTTCCTAAATCAATTAAGGAGGGGCTAAAATCTTTTTTTAATTTATCTTCTTCTTTCCTTTTTTGTTTAATCGCAGTAATCAAATTGCTACGATAGCCAGAAGGAACCTCAAAATGCTTCATCTTTTTACTTTTTGCGTATTACTGCTACAAAAATACATGCTTCCCTTGTTTTTACCCTATTTTTTGGGCATTCTTAGTATAATTCTACAGATACTCCCTACGACAACTTATCTTTGCGCCATGAATTACGTTTCTGTTGAAGGTTTGACCAAAAGTTATGGCATTTATCCCTTGTTTAAAGGCATTAGTTTTAATATCAATGAAGGGGACCGTATTGCCTTAATTGCCAGAAATGGGGTAGGCAAAACCACGCTTTTGCGCATTTTGGCTGGAAAAGAAGTGCCAGATGCAGGAACTGCTAAAATTCACAAAGATGTTCATTTGGTTTTGTTTGAACAAGATCCTCAGTTTATTGAATCTGCCAGCATCACACAAAATTTATTCAATCAGGATCACCCCGTGATGAAAGCCATTAGCAATTATGAAATGGCCATGGAATCAGAAGATGAAAATCTGATTACAGATGCCATTATGGAAATGGAAGAGCGCAGCGCTTGGGATTTTGAGTCTAAGGTGAAAACCATTTTAACGCAATTGAATATCCATCATTTAGAGCAACCCGTTTCTAAATTGAGTGGAGGACAAAGAAAACGCGTTTCATTGGCTAAAACATTAATTCAAATTGGATTCGAACCAAAACATGTTTTGTTGTTGATGGATGAGCCAACGAATCATTTGGATTTAAACATGATTGAGTGGTTAGAAAACTATTTAGCCCAGGAAAAAGTCACTTTGTTATTAGTATCGCATGATCGATATTTTTTAGAATCGGTGACCGATGAGATTTGGGAATTAGAAAGAGAAAATTTATATTCCTATAAAGGGGATTATGAAAATTATTTAGAAAAAAAAGCTGCCCGAATAGAGTCTGAATTAGCCAGTATTGACAAGGCAAAAAATACCTTTAGAAAAGAATTGGAATGGATGCGTAAACAGCCCAAGGCAAGAACTACTAAAAGTAAAAGCAGACAGGATAATTTTTATGAGGTAGAGGCAAAGGCCAAGCAAAAAATTGATGAAACCAATTTACAGTTGGACATGAAAATGACCAGGCTGGGCGGTAAAATTATTGAAGCCAAGAAAGTATATAAATCCTATGGAGACACCGTGGTCTTGAAAGGTTTTGATTATACTTTTAGTAAAGGAGAGCGTATTGGTATTGTAGGAAAAAATGGTGTCGGTAAAAGTACTTTTTTACAAATATTGCAAGGCCTAACACAGCCAGACAGTGGAAAAATTAATGTAGGGGATACCATTGTGTTTGGGCATTTTTCCCAAGAAGGCTTGGTGTATAAAAAAGACATGCGGGTGATTGAATATCTGAAAACCTATGCAGAAAATTTTCCGTTGGCAAGCGGTGGATCCTTGAGTGCTGCCCAGTTTTTAGAATTATTTTTATTTACGCCAGATAAACAATACACTTACTTAAGTGCTTTAAGTGGTGGTGAGAAAAAAAGGTTGCAATTATTAACCATCTTATTTAAGAATCCCAATTTTTTAATATTGGATGAACCTACCAACGACTTAGACTTGCCTACCTTGGCAGTTTTAGAGCAATTCTTAATTGATTTTGCTGGCTGTGTTTTATTGGTATCACATGACCGTTACTTTATGGATAAATTGGTGGATCACTTATTTATATTTGAAGGAGATGGAGTGATTAGAGATTATCCAGGCAATTATACTCAATTTAGAATCTTAGAAAAAAGCAAACAAAGCTATGCCTCTTTGAGTTCTGATATTACTACACATACTTTGCCAGTCAAAGAACTAGCAGCCATTGCTCCTGCGGAGAAAAAACAGACAGAAAAAGCAGCTTCAGAGAAAATGACTTATAAGGAAAAATTAGAATTGGACACCTTAACCAAGACCATTCCTGATTTAGAAAAGAAAAAAGAAGTTTTGTTGGTTCAATTGAATGAGCCCAATTTGGATTATAATTTAATTACCTCCATTAGTGAGGATTTATCAAAAGTCAATCTTGCTTTAGAAACGGCAGAAATAAGATGGCTTGAATTGAGCGAGAAAGCAATTGGATAAAAAATGAGGCCTGGGTCTTTAGAAAATGAGGCCTAAGTATTTTTACATGTAATTTTATTGTCAATAAATTGTAGATGAATTAAAACTACATATTTATGAAACCAATTGAAAGACTTCATGTCTATTTGCAATTCAGGACCATTTCTCCCCATTCCTTTGAGAAAAAAATAGGCCTATCCAATGGGTATTTTTCCAAGCAATTAAGAAATCTAGGCTCCATTGGCTCTGACATCTTAATCAAGATAGATAATCAGTATGCAGAATTAAACATTCTTTGGGTATTGACTGGTCAAGGGGAGATGCTTTCGCCTAGCTTGGAAAACAACAATACCATCCCATTGACGCAAGTGGATGAGTATTTAACTAAGTATGAAGTAGAGAATAAAAAAATGAAACTCTTGGAATCAGACTTGGAGAAGCTGACTGTGGTTTTAAAAGATAAAGACAAAATTATTTCATTGTATGAAGTAATCGCCAATAATAAATCTGGGTTAGCACCAGAAAAGTTTGAAGATTCAACTGGCTCCTTTGGTTAATAAATAGGCTGCATAAAAAAAGGAGCTACTAGATGGGTAGCTCCTTTTTAGGATGACTTCAAGTTAAAATTTATTCCGCATATGAGGCAACAGGTTCACAAGTGCAAACCAGATTTCTATCGCCGTGTGTATTGTTGACTCTTGCCACTGTAGGCCAGAATTTATTTTGTTGTACATAATATAATGGGAAGGCTGCCTCTTGTCTTGTATAAGCATGCTTCCATTCATCTGCACAAATTACTTTCTGCGTATGAGGTGCATTTTTCAAAGGGTTATCTAATTTGTCTGATAGCCCTTTTTCAATAGCTGTAATTTCATCATGAATAGAAATTAACGCATCGCAGAAACGATCTAGTTCTGCTTTGTCCTCGCTTTCAGTTGGTTCAATCATAATGGTACCTGCTACTGGGAAGCTCATGGTAGGTGCGTGAAATCCATAATCTAT
>Ga0304729_1000886_pt1 | contig 20622 bp, 32 predicted proteins | sample C_131016_MF_Meta_FD_190475 | JGI IMG/M metagenome (GOLD analysis project Ga0304729, IMG submission 190475) | Freshwater microbial communities from Lake Croche, Canada to study carbon cycling - C_131016_MF_MetaG (v2) (version 2) | ecosystem: Environmental > Aquatic > Freshwater > Lake | place... | reverse complement strand
GACACTAACTTATTGTGCGCTTGCGAAACACTGCAAGAAACTATTGTAAACACTTACAAAAAGCAAATTATCTCAGAATATTTAGATAATGCATTGTACACAATAAACAACAACTAAAAGGTTGACGGGGCTCCGGCCCTGTGCTATAATACATTTTTAACAGCAAACAGGAGCACCAAATGGAACAAGCAATCGTCAACGCCGCTGTAGCAGAAGCCCAACAAGCCGCCGCCCAAGCCGCACAAGACCACATCACCCAACACGGTGAGGACTGGTACTGCGGCTTTGCTTGGGTTAACGTCTACGAGAAAGGCTCAACCAAACTGGGCCGCGCATTGATTAAAGCAGGCTTCAGCAAAGCCTACGGTGGCGGTCTCCAATGGTGGAACCCAAGTGGCCACGGTACCCAGAGCATGTCAGTGAAAGAAGCGGGTGCCTCAGCTGCCGCTCGGATCCTGAAAGAACGACTGGGTGTCACAGCCTACGCAGGCGGTCGGGCAGACTGAACATTGACAGGGACTTAGGTCCCTGTTATAATACACTTTTAAACACACCAAGGAACACGATGGCAACAAGAGCAGCACAAAAACCCAGCAAGGGCGCTACCGTACTAGAGTTTGACGAAGCAGCAATCAAACGTACCCAAGACGCTGTGGCCAGAGAAACAGACGACGAGATCTATTCTCGCTTGGGTGAACGCTTCGAAATCCTGGATCAAATGACCAAGGCAGTCAAAGACGGACAGATCCGTGCTATGATTGTCAGTGGCCCACCCGGTGTTGGCAAAAGCTTCGGAGTAGAGAAAGTCCTGCTCAAGTCCGAGCTGTTCAACATCTTGGCAGAGAAGAAGCCCAAGTTCGAAGTGGTCAAGGGTGCCATGAGCTCCATCGGACTCTACAGCAAACTCTACGAGTTCTCCGCTGAAGGTAACGTTGTGGTCTTCGACGACTGCGATAGTATCCTTATGGAAGACCTTAGCCTGAACATCCTTAAGGGTGCATTGGACAGTGGTAGCCGCCGCTACATCAGCTGGAACACAGACAGCCGCATACTTAGATCCGAAGGCATTCCGGATCGCTTTGAGTTCAAGGGTGCCGCTATCTTTATCACCAACATCAAGTTCGAACATGTCCGAAGCAAGAAGCTCAGAGATCATTTGGATGCCCTGGAAAGCCGTTGTCACTACATTGATCTCCAAATGGATACCGCACGTGAGAAGATCCTGCGTATCAAACAGGTGGTCAAGCAAGGCCAGATGCTGGAACGCTACGACTTTGATGCCTGTGTAGAGGACGAGCTCATTGAGTTCGTAGAACAGAACCAGGACAAACTCAGAGAGCTGAGCCTGCGTATGGTATTGAAGATCGCTGATCTAAAGAAGGGCTTCCCTAACAACTGGACCGCAATGGTGAAGACCACTTGTATGAAACGATAATGAACGAGAACCTACAACGCATAGCCATAGCGGTAACACTGGGCATCGCCCTGTATGCCATGGGTCATAACATAGACACCTGGGAGTTCTGGGCTATCATTGCCCTACTCTGGACCAGCAACTTCCTACACTATCAGGACGGTGTGGAGACTGGAGTGTCAACCGCTATGGAGATGTGGGTGGATATGACTGATGAACAGCGTACAGAGATGATCGATCTGGTAACTAAAGTACGGGCGGAAGACTAATGACCACATGCACATACATAGGCACAGGCCCACGCTGTACTGCACACGCACTAGAGGGTCGTAGCTACTGCGCTGAACACTACGCTGTAGTCTACAAGGTAGGGTCGGGTCGGCAGCGTAAGAAGGATACACTACAGGCCCAGCGTACCCGTATGGTCATCCAACTGTTCCAGGAGGCCTGCGACATCCTGGAAGCTGAGGGGTTCGATCTCTACGGTGAAGAAATCCTTCCAGACCCCAGCATTGAGTCGGTTTTAGACTTCGAGGGGATCGGGGAACACTGAGGGGAGTGAGGGGTACGGGGAGCAGCAATGGTTCCTGTGCCCGCTAGCTAGCAAGCCCGCTTGCAAGTTTCTCTCCAAAATTCTCCAAAATTTCACCATTAAAAAAGTTGAGTTAGATTAGAACGGCCTGGGGAGATTAACAAAAGAACCGCAGTTAAATACGCGGCAAAAATTTGCTCTAGTGTAAAGATTTTCTGGGCTGTTAAAATTTTACGCAGCAATTTTTTCCTGTTGTATATAGAATTCTGGTCCAGACCACTGTAGGGCAAATTGGGTATAATGTAGTTCTTCGGGTAGTCTCACTCTAAACTCATTGTCTTCAATGTGTACAGTATGTGGGATATTGTTCTGTTCACTCCAGTAGAGTAGATGTCTACGCAGGATCAATAGTTCTATACCGTGGTCTGTACTAGATGGAAACCGCAGATACATCAAGTGTTGAGTTGTTCTATAACGTCTGCATAGGGTTCTTGAACTTCCCAAGTACCGTGTGGTGGAGCAAAAATGTAAGTTACCATTTCCGTAGTAGTATCTTCTCTAACCGCAACATTAGCATGTACAGTAATCACTAGATCTTTACGTACAGCAATTGGCATGCCTTTAAATTGTGGGTTAGCGTTGGTTAAGTTTAAGTATAAGTTGTTCATAGTAGTACTTACTTTTTTTAGTCATTAAACCCATATAATTTGACTAAAATAGATAAGTACGTGTATTATTAAGGTAAGGCCATGCTACACATCATAAGTTCACTGTCAGATCCACTTGTACAATTAATCAAAGATGATCCTGTACGTCCAGAAATTGGTATAGATTTTCGGGTCAGTGAGAGCAGTGAGATCATAGTAGCGCAAGATGAGTATGGTAAGCCCAGTGCTGTAGTATGTGTATTGTATAGAGACAGTGTACCGCGGAGCCGAGAAGAGTTATTAGAGTATGCCAGTTATCTACCAGTAGTAGCGGTATTCTACACCATATGGAGTTATGTACCCGGAGCAGGCAGAAAGTTAATTGTCGCGGCCAAATCTCATATAGCAGAGAGTAGACCTAGTATAAAGAAGTATGTTACACTAAGTCCACCCACTGAAATGGCCAGGGTATTTCATTTGCGTAATGGTGCTCAAGTGTTAAACATCAATGAAGACAGTGTAAACTACAGTTATGAATAAACCAAAGATATATTTAGACATGGATGGAGTAGTAGCAGATTGGCGAGCCAATGCTCTACGTATATTAGGCAAAGAAGCGGCGCCCGGAGAGATGTATCCAGATGCTGAGTGGCATAGGTTGCGTGATAACCCGCATCTATTTCTACATCTACCCCTAACGCCCCGTGCCACAGAGTTAGTTAATATTGCACGTAGATATAGAGATCAACTAGGTTGGGAATTAATGTTTTTAACTGCAATACCGCACAACAATGATTTACCCTGGGCATTTCATGATAAGATGGCCTGGGCAAAGTTGCATTTCACAGACATAGCGGTACATTTTGGGCCCTATAGTGTAGACAAGCATCTACATTGTAATCCCGGTGATATATTAGTAGATGATCGATTAGACAACTGCCGAGATTGGTCTCGTGCCGGTGGTCTAAGTTTCAAAGTTGATCGTACGTTAGATAGTGTTATAGAAGAGTTAGCTCGGGATTATGCGACCAGGGTAGAGAATATAGCGCATAGTTTAGATCTACGTAGACTCATAGTTGAGACTCTATAATACTGGGTTTTAATAGATTAAGAAAGTTTTTTTTGCGCTGGCGCTTCGCGGGGAAGGGAGTCGCGCTAGGGCGGTACGCTCAAGTTTTTCTCGTGTTCAAAGTCTATAAAGTTCTGTAGATTTCTAATAAGATCGCTGTTTCTCAGTGTCTTATATACTAGATTAGCCGTGGAATATTCTCCGTGTATTTTGAGGCCTAAATGGCGGAATTTACGTAATAAATCCAAGGTTTTTCTAGCAGTTTTGATGTTTTTTGACCTCAAACTATGCTGAATTATTTCGCCCCATACTGTGCTAAGTCTTTCAATTTTGTCGATATCAAAAGGGCCAAGATCTTTTTTTGGTTGTGTAATCCAAGATCTAGATTGTATGCTATACGCAGCACTAACAGCAGGGTGATCCAAATCTTCCACGTATAGTTCCACAGGAATACCTTTTACCGTAATTGAGTATTTCTCTTTGTAGAGTAGTCGTTTAGCGTCAAATAGTTCAGCAGCTTCCCTATCGCATTTAACCGTGGAGAAATCTGCTATTAGATGCAGATCCAAATCGCTATGTCGAGTATAGAAATATGAAACTTGTCCGCCGGTTATACGCACATCCACTACATCAAATGGTACGTCTATAAACTTTTTAAAGTCTTGGGCTATTTTAATCAAAGCACTTTCCACATCTTTATCAAGTTCGTTATTGTGCCACAAACGTGGGTTAAGTGTAGAGTGAGGTTCAAAACCTAGATTAAAGTCAAGTATCGACATATAAAATTATTTATCGGTTAAATAATTTCATGTACGAACAAAACTACACTGGCTTCTTATTAGCAGCCCATCCAAAACGAACAGATACTGCTCTACGCAGGAGTGCCATATTAGTCATAGATCACGACACCTCGGGTGCCATTGGTTTGCAAATTAACAGGCCCTACACCAATAACGTCACTGTTGATAGTGTAATGCGTAATATAGGATTAAACATGGATGGTGATCAACCCTTGTATATAGGGGGTAGTGAAAGTACCAATCGTATACACATCATACATACCCTAGATTGGTTCAGCCCCAGCACCAACAAGCTCACAGAGCAAATAGGTATTAGCAGTGATGTTTCCGTATTAACTGCCATTAGCCGACATGAAGGGCCAACTCAGTTTCGTGCTGTAGCAGGGTTTACACGTTGGTTGCCTGGACATATAGAAGGTGAAATATTAGGTGAAGCGCCTTGGAACATTAATCAAAGTTGGTCATTCACCCGTGCTGAGCCTGAACTAGTATTTGGTTATACTGACATAGATCAGTGGCATAAAGTCATTGCTGATTCCAGTAAACAGCAAGTGGCCAATTGGTTTTAATCTTTTTCTGAATTCATACTAGCCAACATTGATCTAATATCGCCAGCAACCTTTAGTGGAGTGCGATTAGGTTTATCAATGCTCCAGCCCTCAGCAGGAGTAGGTCTATCCCATTTAACTTCACCAGTAGATTCATCTGTGCTAGTAGTCACTGTACTAGTACGTTTAAAGCCCTTCATCATAGAGCTAGTACCGTTTTCTGCTTTCTGTTGACTAAAGCTAGTTTCTTCATCTTCACCTAAATCGCTGATACGTAGAGTATCAACATTAAATTCCAAATCAACTTTTTGTCCAACACCGCTACTGCTACGTGTTTTCATAAACTGGATTTGATAACGTCCACGTTCCTTCATTGCTCTACTTGTAAAAATACCAATAACGTTATCTGCTGTCATGATCTTAGATAGTCCACCTGAGATATGACTATGATCAAACTCAATCTCTTCAACTGCACTACGATTCAACTGACTAGCAGTAACCGTGATACATTGTGTCTCCATGGCCAAGTTTCTAATTTCTTCACTTACATATTTGTCTTTAACAAACAAGTCGCTAGGACTAACCTTAACGCTCAATGGCATCATCAAGTCCAAGTAGTCAATAAGGATAACGTCTGGTTTGCAGCCTTTCTTAACCTGATATTCTTTTAGATATGCTCTAATATCGTTACAGTTCTTACCTGATGGCATATATTTGACCTGTAGATTACCTGCTTTCTTACCCAGGACTTTTACTTTGAGTTCAACGTCATCTAAGTTCTTAAAGATCTCTCTAGTACCAATACCAGTCATCATAGAGTCCAAACGCATAGCCACCAAGCCCTCGCTCAACTCAAATGTTAGATACAAAACGTTCAGTCCTTGTAGTGCCCAGTTCACACCCATATTAGCTAGGAATAAACTTTTACCGCCACCTGATCCTGCACAGAAGATGTTGAGTTCACCTCTATTAAAGCCGCCATACAACTTGCGATCGATGCTAGGCCAACCTGTGGATATTTGTCCGTTGCCGTCTTTGAGTTTAGTCAGTCGTGCTCTCGGGTCTTCAAAGTAATCTGTACCCATATCCTTGTTCAGTGATATCTGTATAGCGTCTTTGATCAGTTTCTCAACTGGACCATAATCACCTGCTTCCAGCAAGTCTGCGCTTTCAATGATCGCACGTTCGAGTCCTTTATGTCTACTAAAGTTCTCAAACTCGTCCATAAGCCATTCGTAGTTTTCTTTAGGTAATTGTATAGATTGCAGTTCCGATCTACAACTTGCGTTAACAATTGCAACCTCGGGCATGACTTTATAGTCGTCAACATATCGGGTAATAAATTCTGCTGTATCCTGGAATCTTTGATCAAAGTTCAATGGATCAAAGATGTTTTGGCAACGTACAAAAGTTTCAGCATCTGATAAGAACATTTCCAAGTATAGTTTCTGCATCTCAGCAGTATAGTTTGGTTTAGGTTGTTTCTCTTTTTTATTCATCTGTTAGGGCCTCTAGTTTTTTCTGTAGCAATTGTATTTTTATCTTATTTGTTTCTTGATAGTGTAGGATTGTGGTTAGTGTATAAAGTCTACCATATCTCCGCACTGCATCAGCAACATCTTTAATATCTTCTTCCCACGGTGGTAAGCTCACTGCCCAGCCATTGGTCAGTGCTGCTTTAATCATCTTAGCGCCAGGGCGATCTCTATCCGGTACAACGATAATTGGTTTACCCATGGCATTTAATCTAGCGCATTGAGTTTCGTTAGGTTCATTGGTCATAATAGCTGCGCCATCGACAGCGATAGCATCAAACTGTCCTTCAACAACTATAACACAAGATCTATCGTAGGTCTGTCTATCTAGGTTAAACACGTAGCCGCTTTGGCTATCAGTAAGATATTTAGGTTTACCGTCTGTGATCTTACGTCCTGTATAGCCAACTACTCTGCCCCGATCGTAGCATGGGACAAACACTCTATCACGGAATCCGGGTGCTGCACTCCAGTGCCAGTTGTACCAATCGTAGTCCATACCCCTATTAAGTAGATAGTCGATCACAGCTATCAGTTCGGGTTCTTGACATCCTTCCTCAACCCATTTAGTAATACTCAGGCATTCGTCCGGTAATGGTTTTTCCATTAGGTCAAAGACCAATGTTTTTTTCAGTTGAGGCTGATCCTCTTTAAATTTAAGAGTCACCAATCCAAGTTTACTAATATCCGAGTCGCCCATGCCTACCCATTTAAATAATAGTTTGGTATTATTGCTGAGTAGTTTGCCCGGGCTCCATCCTGCTTTGAAGCCGCAATTAAAGCAATGGTAAGTGAAGCTTTCGTCGGAAAACATCACCCCACCGCGTTTCTTAGAGTCTGGTCTATCGCCTCTATGTGAGCAGCATACCGCGTTGAAACTTATCCAACCGCCTGTGGTTAGTTTTCGATTAGCGGGTAGTAAAGACTGTAGTGCTGCCTGAATCTGATTCATGCACTATTTTAGCTTCTATATAGTACCTTGTCAAATGAACCGAAGAAATCAGGGTCGTTGTTGGAAGTATTAGGAGGTGGGCCAGCTGCTGGAATATGTACAATTCGAATGTAAGTAAACACGCCATCAAAGTTTATATAATCCACCCCAGATTTTCCATTATAGCCTTTGGTAACAATAGTGTAATAGTTATGGTCGCCTGTTGGATTGTTGTCCAATGTAGCCTGGATATTAACTGTGCCCTTATAATTGGTCATATAAAGACCTACGGTATGTAATGCGGTATTACTATTAAAAGCAGGGTTAGCCGTTATATTTCCGCTTTTATGTTCATACAATCCTGTGCTAGAATTAAAAGTAGGATTAAAGCTAGTAATAGTAGTGCTATCTTGCAATACTGGATATATGTCAGTGGACAGATGTAGTGTACCGTTCATACCGTAATAGGTATTAGCATATGCCGGAGTATATGTTCCATCTACGTCTCGTTGTTTCACGCTGTAAGTATAGCTAGATTTATCAAGATCCAAGGTATCGCTTTCGTTGAGTGTAAGTAATGCCATGCCCTTGGTGCTGGTAGTTTCAGGAAGGACCTCTAGATTCTTTTCCACTATTAGACGTTGATTTATAGCATCAAACATACTAAACACAAATATTGTGCTGGTAGAAATTGATATACGTTTTTGGTCGCTGTTTTTGAATTGAATCCTAATTTGATTCTTAATTCCTTTTTGTACTGTTAGGTCTCGTTGATACATAACCTGATTAACTCCCCTGATTGTAGCGTCCAAATCTAGTGTAACATCGAGTTTGTTTGCGTATAAATAGATTGGTAAAATTTGCATAATGTATTTATTTAAAACCCAATGAGTAACCAATTCCAGGAAATTTTTCCATTTATATCGTGTCTAAAGTCCAACGATCGTGAATATGTGGGTATTGTAGTCAATTGTGATGACTATGTTTCCAGCATCTATGATTTATCCATGATTCTAGATGAGCAGGAACGTGTAATATTTTTAGAATTAGGTGAAGTTTGGTGGTGGGAAAGCAATCGCAAAATACCAATTAACATATTTCTCAAGCAAGAAATGCAAAAGTTTAGACCTTACATAAAAACGTTTAGCAGTAAGGATGTAGAGATTGTTTTTGGGCCTATGGTAAATCTTGGCGAAATAGCTGAGAAAAGGATTAAAAGAAAATCTATTCAATTAGTCCGATCTATGAAGAGCATCCGTTAAGTATAACCGTAGCTGAGTTTTTCAATAGATCTTCTAATGTTATAGAACTACTAGATCCTTTACTAGAATTTTTCTTAGCATCTAAAATTTGTAAATTAGCAGGATGATTTACAATTTCTTCAGATAACCCTATTTTATAAGCATCCCATATACTTAGTTTATGATCAACATGAAATGTTTGTTGACCTATAATGTATCCATTTTTTTTAGCCCATATCTGTGCTCTTGATCGTATTCTTCTGGCATAATGTCTGTAATCTTTTGCCTGGGATGGTGTAAAATTGCCCCATTTCACTTTTAATGTATCTTTTGTTTTTTTTATTATTTCAGGAACGCCGCAACAATGTTTTAAAAATTGTTCTTTTGTTTTTTCTTTTCTTTCATTTGCATTTTTCCAACTGTTTTCAGTACGTCTAGATAGTTGATCCAGGTATGCCGAGCATTCCTGATATTTTTCTTTACAAGTATATTTTCCGCCCGTATTTTTAGTTATGGCTAAACATCCGCAGCCAAAATGACAATATGTTCCTAAGGGAATGGCATCATGTGTTTGTTTATGGTAAGAAAACATAGCAGGATTATTTGCTAAATAGTTGCAATACGGACATTTTCTTGGGTAACTTATCATATTACTATTTATCATAGTATTTAAAAAAGCACACACTATGAAGTTTTTCTTTTAGATAATTGTTCGCATAATAAATTTAATTGAACTATGATAAGAACTGCGTAACTATGGGCATGACTCTTCTTAAAGAAATAGGCGTCTTCACTTTTAGTCCATATTTCATCTTGGATAGACTGGAATCCTTGTTCCTTGCATATTGGGATGAGATGTTTCTTACCCGGTCTGATCATGGCAAGGACCATGGCTAGATTAAGAATACTTATAGGTTTCAATTCATTTAGTAAGTTGTGATATCCATTGATATGGAATAGTTGATCACATACTTCTTTCTCTGCCAACAAATCCCACAATGGTTCTGTATTAAGCAATTCAATGATATGGGCTTCATCTCTAACACCAGCATAAGCATTGACATTTAAAAAGTCGATCTTAAAGTATCCACGTTCTTCTGCAGATTTGTAATCTAGACTTGCGGTATCAGTTAGTGGGTTATAGGGAATACTATGACAATAGACGCCGGTGTTATGTTTCTTTCCATCTTCAAGACGTGCTGGAATATGCTTGATTATATCAAGTATTTGTTTTCTATCTGGAAAGTCAATATCAATGTCCATTATATTTGTTCAACCTTTACGCCCGAGTTCTCGAGAAACGTAACGCCACTAGTATCCCTATAAGTGTTACGATATAGAACATGCCCAATACCGCTTTGGTATATAAGTTTGGCACATTCCATACATGGAGCGTGGGTAACGAACATAGTAGCGCCCATACCGCTATTTGTACTTTTGGCCAATTTCGCAATAGCATTTGATTCAGCATGTAATACCTCTGGTTTAGTTTTTAATATTGGTTCGCCTAAATTATAACCTGTTACATCCTCGCAGTTGTTATCCCATCCTGCGGGTGTACCATTATAGCCGTAACTGATCACGCTGTCATCCTTGACAATTACCGCACCAACTTGCAATCTTTGAGCATGGCTAAGTTGAGCAGTACGAACTGCCCAGTCCATGTATAGATCAATAAACTTTTGTTTCATTATATATTTCTGTAAATCTATCTAAGAAACTTTCTGCATAGCAACTATATTCTTGCCCATTAGTTTCTTTTCTATAGTGTATCCAAGTATGACCATCTAATTCAATTGTATGGATCACTACAAATGTTTCGTTGATGCTGGTCCACTTACTGCCTTCTTTAGGTATTTTCATAATTCACCACTTTCTGCTAATTTTAACATAAGGCTATAATGTTCGTAAGCCTTCTTCACTGCTGGATATTTGTTCTTAAGATATTTTTCACGTTCTTTTAATTGAGTCATATGTTCAAACATTCTATAATGACCGTGATCTTTTAAGTTATTAAAAACTTCTGCTTCAAAGTCTGCAATACGTTGTAACTCACTCTCTGTAATTTCTACTGTTAGTAGTTTTTCAGTATCGTATCGAATTGCATCCGTTGCCGTTAATTCGTTATAGTCAGCAAAGTTGTTAAAATATTTTACATTCATACGTGTATGTTTATAGGCACGTTTGTTATCATCAATGACCTGCATATCATGATACTTTAGAAATTTTCCAATATTATCTACACTCATTTTATTCCAACCTCTGCACATATTTCTTGTACCAATGCAACATCTGCTGGACTTTGTTTAAACTTTTTCATCCAATGGGGAACATCAAATACTGGAGCAATCATTACCAACTGTTCATCACTCATATTACTAATCATAGTTTTACCGGGAGTACTATTAAGTATCATCCAGAAACTAATCTTACCATTCAGTATGTCGTGTACCGCTTTGTTAAGACTTACATAATTAAAATAATGTGCATAGTTGGCATTGTTTGCATCGCCCCATTCCATCATATTTTGTAGAGTTCTTTGTACAGCACTTTCCACAGGTTCTGTTTTAAGCATATCAAACAGATATCTTTCGTAGAGTTCATCTCTACACCAGTGATCCAATTTGACACCACTCTTAATCACATAGTCAACAAACTTATCTGGATAAAGTGGATTGACATTATTAATGAAGCTGCCAAACTTTACAAAGGCATTATAGTAACTGCTGTCAGCAAAGTTATCATAGGTCTTAGGTTGTTTAGCATTTTGCGTCAATTGCCAAAAGCGATTAAATGCCATAAAGCCTGCTTGTACACGTTTCTCATCTTTCTGTAGAGCACGACGTTTACGTTCACACATATGCGCCACAAGAGTTTTATCTTTCATAAAACTTTTGTTGCAATGTACACATTTATACGGTTGTGCTACTAGGTCAATCATGCATTTTCTTTTCTAAAACATTTGCACATTTATTACAAATAAATCTGTCAGTGTCTTCGGGATAGTTATCTGTTAAAACATATCTATCTTTATATATTTGTTTCTTAACAAACATATTACAGAATGTGTCACGGCCGTTCCAAAGATGCACTACATTGTTGCTAAGTTTTCTTTGCTTTCTATAATAGATAAATGAAATGTTATCACTCATATTCTTTCCGTTGTTTCTTATCAAAGCCCATCTTATCAAACAACTCTTCCTTGTCCTTTTTATCCATCATAGATGCCATTAGTTTGACATCTGCCATCTTCATTGCTGGATATAGATCACATAATAGTTTTTCAATCTTATTGGCTTTTTCTTTCTTACCTGCTGCAAGATATGGGTGATAGCAATTAACACCTGTACCTGTAGCTGCAAACAATTTCCACAGTAGAGCTTTATGATTCTTACTAAGGTCCCAGTGATTTTTATTAACCATTTCATTGGTCATTTCAAGGTACCATTCTTGTATATCACGGTCTGGCATCTGTACACTGGCAGTATACCTCATCAGTATATAAGGACTAAATGCTTTACGTTCTTCGTCAGTGAGATTGTCGTAGAAGTTGTAATCTTTCTGATCTACAGCACGTAGTTCACGTTTGATATCAAGTTTTGCTGTTGCCATTATCTTTGCTCAGGTAGTATATTACTTTAACACGTTCCATGGCTTCTTGTAAAGCGGTATTGGTTATAGCTGCTCGACGTATATTACCCCACAGTTTGTCTTCACGGATTTGTTCTATCGTTGATGTATCTTCTTTGACTAATGTACGATCAATGGTGTGAGGTGATACACGTTGATATATAGTTTTACCGCCATCGGAACTTTCAAATATCGGCATTTTGTTAACCTATTGTCATAACTTCATCGATGCTCAAAGTTCTTCCACGAGTTCGCCATTCTTCTAAAATAAATTTATGAGACAATTCTTGTGATTCATTTGATGTTTCTAACTTATGTAAAAATGTAGTAGGCAGCTCGTTATGTTCGACCAACATTGGAAAATTATAAACTACGCCCATGCACAGGTATAGCAAATTTTCAATAATGGGTTCAAACTCTATATCGCCTGGAATTGTATCAAGACGATATTCATTGTATCCTATACACGTTTTATCTAATATTCTTTTAACGTAATCTCTTTTTATCAAAGAATATGAACCCCACCATCTTCCCCATTTTAATTTAATTTTTAATTCGCGATCACCTGCCGGAGTGCAAGGAGCCACAACCTTAGTTAATTGTATACAATCCCAATTGGCAGGAAGACGCTCGACAAATTCTTCCCAGGTAAAATTCCAATGTTCAATGCTTTCAAAACTAACATCATCTTCACAGAAAATAGCATATTTTTCATTGGTAGATACATACCAATTTCTCATAAGATTTAAATGAGAAATTATGGTACCATATTGTAGTTTAACCCATTGGTTATCTGATCCAGTTCCTGTACATGTAATATAGTCAGAAATTTCTGTATATCTTTCAGTTATATATACAGATGTGTTGGTTATTCCAAAGTGATTAAATTGCTCTTGCATGAATTTTCTACGATCAACACTTTCACGCAAACTTGTATAATTTATCGATGGAAGATTTTTAAGTTTTTCTTCGTAGGATAAATTTCGATCACTAGGTAAAGTTCTTTTTATAAACCAATTATTCATTTACCAGCACCTTGTATAATCTACCAATTCACTTTGACGACTAACTTCTTTGACAAAATATGCACAAGTTGGTTTAGGACCTGCTTCCAATGGTGTGCATAATAGTTGCCCTGGCTTCATCTTTGGAAAATACCATTTAACATCTTGATAAACATCGATAATATCAATCTCATGAAACTCTGGTCTAAAACTTGATAATGGGTTAAAGCAGAATGTTCTAAATCCGCGATCATTTAAACTGGTTAGTGGTAATACTTCCATCTCAGGACCTTCGGGGTCGCCAACAATGGCACACCAATCCAATGGCATGGTAAGTTCATGTGGTCCAATTTTTAATACTGCCGCTGGTCCGGTAAAGCTCTCCAAAAATATTAGTGGAATGAAGAAATAGTCAGGGTTTGAATTATCACTATTATCCAATACAGCAAATCTTAAATCTTCATCTACTTCTTCTGGTAAATCGTTGAGATAAAAAATCTCGTTGTTCAATGTTAAAATTTGCATTATATGTATTTTACCTTTTGTATTGTGAAGTCATATTTGGCTTCTTTGTAGAACTTTTTTCGTTCTGTTAAATGACGTTTAGCGTATTTGGTAGATGCGGTTATATCCCAGATTTGGACGAAGTCTTTGTCGTCAGCTTTTCTAATACCTCGCCCAATGCTTTGTATAACTCTAACAAAGCTCTTTCCGGGTTCCAAAAGAACCAGATTAAAAATCCTAGGGATATTAATACCCACAGCGGCCACACCAAAAGTCGCCACAATAATCTTGTTATCAGCAGTTTTAATTTCATCGTACTCTTCTTTTCTTGTTGTAGATTTAACTTCACCTGAAACAAACACCGCCTCTGGTATTTGTTCAATAATAAATTTACCTGAGTCAATTCTATTAACCAAGACTAAGGTATTTCCTGATGTTGCAATATTGCGAATCATGTTGCTGATATAGGTCATCCTAGTGCTATCAGTGACAAGATATTTCAATTCTTCTGCATAACTTCCAAATTCTTTCCACTCAGCTGTTTGTACAACATTAACGTGGCAATTACTCAACACACCGCGAGCCTGTAATTCATGTGCAGATATGTGATGAATAACATCTCCCAAACTTGCTCGCAATGCTTGGTACTCATGTTCAGCTTTTGGTATGGTTCCTGTCAACCCCCAACGTATAGGTGCATTGGCAAGATTCTGTGTCAATAATTTCTTCAATACATCAGCTTTGGCCATATGTACCTCGTCAACTATGACTGTGCTCACTCCGTCTAAGAATTCTGCCAAGGTTAATAAATCGTCATTGTCCTGTGATTTTTTGTCTAAAATATTCAAACTTTGCCAGGTACAAATAGTGTGGGTTTTGTTGAGATTTTTTCTATCTCCGTAGTATACACCAACGTCTAATCCGCAATTAATAAAGTCTTCTTCCGTTTGTTCCACTAAACTTTTGTTAGGAACGATGGTTATTGTTCGACCATATTTTTCACAGATTTTGCTCAAAGTTGCGGTGATAATTGTCTTACCTGCACCAGTGGCAACTTCCTGTAAACATTGAGGATTCTTCAAGAAATTATTTACAACGTCGCATTGATAGTCACGCATACGGATAAGTTGCCCCTCCTGAACATGTCCTTTGGGCCAGCATAAATCACCCCAAAAATCCTCAGAAATTTCAGGAAATTCCAGGGCACTGCTGGTCCTTAGATCTTCAACTTCAATATAGTAGTTTTTGCTTTCAAGGTACTCTAACACTGGTCCAAGCATACTTAGATAAGTTGATCCACCGAGACCGAAAAAACTGATGCTGCCATCCCACCGACCTAATTTGAAGCTGGGTCTAAAGCGGGCAGTAGGGTCTTCATACTTGAATTTTTTAACCAATGCTTTGCGAGTGTCAAGATCTAAATTATCAATCTTAACATTTACTTCATCCTTAATGATAACTTTACAGGTGCTCAAAATAGTAGGGTCTTTTGTTTTTTATCTGCTAACACGTTAATAACATTATGCTTGTTTTTCATAAAATTAGCAAGAGTATAGTGAACATTGTAGAAATTAAAGTTCAACACACAATTAAATTTTAGTTCAGATTCAAACAATGGCTTAGGAAGTTTTCCACTGAGGATCACTACTTTGGTTGTCTCGGATACAGGAGAATTTAATTTTTCTTCTTTGACAAATTTGTTAAATTCACCACCTGTTTCGTTGGGCAAGCGGAATAAAACACTAATTTCTTGATTTTCAATACCGATGTCTTTTAACAATTCTAATGCTTGTTGCATTTTGCTTAATTCATTACCACCTGGTACAGTAACGATGCAGGGCAACAAATTCTTCACAATGGGTTTCAAATCTAAAATTGAATTTTCCTCTAAATTTATGGAAAATGCCTCACCTATCTCGGATTTTATGAAATTTTTAATCAACGAGGATTGATTGGATTCAAGTAGGACGTTATCAATTAAATGATCCCAGGTAGTAACACCCACACGTCTTGCTTCAAACAATGATTGAACAATGTCTGTGCTATTAGGTTGCGGAACATGAGCAGGAATATTGATAATTTTAGGCATTCCTTGCTCAATGGTTAGCATAGGAGCATATTTTTCAACATTGTTGGTAATTTCCAGGGCTTGCTCCATGTATCCTTTAAATTGGTCATCCGCAGTGAATCCCTTGGAGATAACGTATGCACTAAAATATTCAACAGTCAATCCTTCTAAGGAAAAAACCCAGGCTTTTTCATCTTGATTCCATTCAGCGGATATAAATTTCTGTCTTACACTTTTTATATCTTTAACCAATGTTTCATCATAGGGAAATTTCACCATAATGAATTTGGTATTGTTAGTATTAGGAATTACAGAAATATGTTTTACCATACTGATAGTTCTGATACTAAATTTAAATTGTGGATTGTCCAATAATGGAGTTATATCTTTACCAAGATGTGTACAGATCTGTTGTTTGTATGCTTTTGAGATTTTCAGCATTATGGTAGCTTGTTTTTCTGTGAAACCCAAACTTTTGTAATTTATTTGCTCATAGAAACTCTGGACCAACGTTGAATCATAACGATTGGTCTTAACAGAGTACATCAATGTGTGGAGTAAATCTTCAATATACATGATACATTTATTATACTACAAAATAAGAAAGGACGCAAGTCCTTTCTGTGTCAAATAACAACGTCTTCCATACCCGCTGTTCGGAGTTTAATAATATTACTTAGTTGCCACTGTTTGATATCCAAGCCCTTGATAATGCCCAGCCATTGATTGCGTAGTAGTGCAAACTCATTGATGATCTTTTCCATATCGACCACATCTGCCTCACCTTCTACGTACTTTTCCACATCTCTACTGCTGAGAGCACGTTGATAGTTTTCCAAATATTTCTTAAAAGTTTTGGAACGTAAGCGGCGTAGTTCGATGTTTAGATATTCTAAAATACCTTCAATTTCTTGAAGTTGATTAAATCGATGAGCAACAAGACCAGGCAAAGCAGCAGAGGATTTTTCCACGTTTCCGTGAATTTTAACCTCTGCCCTTGCTGTGTCTAATTCAAGGTAATAGTAATCAATACAGCCTGGCAAGTGAGCAATATCCTTGCTTACTTTGCTGTACCAATTCACGATCAGTCCTCGTTTTCGTAGTAGTCAAGATCGTCGTCTATCTGATCTTCGTCTTTAAATTCTTCAACAACGAGTTGGATAGCAGAGTCGAGATGTGGATCAAATCCTATAACTGATTCAAGAACTGATAATTCAACATCTTGTCCAATTATAAATTCTACAAAATGTGATGCTGCGGCATCTCGATTTTTTTCAGGGACATAATCTTTAAAAGTGTCCCATACACCGATAATTTGATCTTCTTCCATTTTATGCTCCTTTATCTTTTGCCAAATACTTTGTATTCAAGTAGGTCAATGCGGCTATCCAAAGCGGCCCGGGCCAAGGCCGAGTCTTCACGGATTTTTGCTCGGCTCAATGCTGATTCTTCTCTCAGGGCAGCAAAATCTTTCACACGCTCCAGGGTCATTGCTGCTCGGGCCAGTGCTGCTTCTTCCTTGATCTTTTCCATCTCGATGGTGGTGCCTTGAGGCGGAATGGCCTTGTTCTCAGCACTCACTACCACATTGATTTTGCTTTGCAGCACAGTAAGATCATGACTGGCTGCACTCAATGCCGTCATGAGATATACTATGCATGAAAACATGATGGGTATTCCTGCAAAGGTTATCTTCTCAACCAGGCCACCTTTACTGGCAGCAGACATCTGAGTCTCTCGTAATTCTTTTACTTCTTTGACCAGTGTCTCTATATCGTGTTCTTGTGTAGACATTTTATGCTTCCTCTGTTTCCACTGCCTCTACAGGCACAATAGTATCATCCCACTCAGCCATAACTATGGTTAATCCATCTTTGTCATTACTGTTCCATGCCTTGCGGAATTGTTTGATAATTTCGCCATCTTTAGTTACATAAACAAGACTGTTGCCTTCTTTCTTCAACTTACCCTTGGCTTCAAATAAATCAACTAAACCACTGAATGGACTCATACCAGTTGAGTACGGAATCTCAACTTGTACTGATTCAAAAGGTTTAGAGTAACGTGTTTTCATAATCTTACAAGCTGAACGAATACCGTTAACAGTGGTAGTTTTATTACCATCTTCGTCGGTTTTTAACTTTAATTTACGCATGGCAACTACAATAGAGCTTGCATAGATAAAGCCTTGTCCACCTGAGATTTTGTCATCTGGATCGAACATATCTTGACTTGCATATGTATGGTTGGTACAAACCAATCCAACATTCCACGAGCCAAACATATTAACACAATTACGAACCAGTGATGTAAGTGCTTTAGGTTTACGGCCCATATCACCTTTCATTTCACCTGCTTCAAATTGATTAACGTCTGTAGGAGTCAACAACATACCCAAACTATCAATTACAAACAACACCTTAGGACGTGATTCCTCAGGCATAACTTTGTATTCTTTCATGAATTCAGAAATGGTTTTAGCCACATCATCAATCATAGCCATATTAAGTTTAAGTAGTTTTTCATCACTGGTATCAACACCAAGATCAATTAACCACTTTTCGTCAAGGGCGTTTTCGCTGTCAACAAGAATAACAAATATGCCTTGTTCCTGTGCGTGTCGAATAATGTTTCCAGAACAGATATAAGATTTACCTGCGCCGGATTCACCAGCAAACACAGTTACCTTACCAAGAGGAATTCCCTTAAAGAAGTCCCCACTGATAAGATAGTTAAGAGCATAGTTGCCGGTTGAGATCCAGTCAGTTGGATCATTGAAGCCAATACCAAGTCCGTCAATGGACTTAGTAATTGACTTTCTAAACTTAGAAATATCAAATGCTTTTCCCATCTGTTACTCCTTAGTTTGCTTGTTGGCGACTACGGATTACTGCAAGAATGTCTGCTGCTCTGCTGCCTGCATTGCTTGTAGCTGGTGCTTCTTCTGCAACCACTTTAGCGGGTGTTGCTGCCGCACGTTCAAAAGGGACGTCGTCTTCCTCAATACCTGCTGCTGGTGCTGGCGCTGCTTTTGGTGCTGATGTAGAACCAGTTGCTGAACCACTACCACCAAAGCCTGCTGGCTTGAAGTATTGACCCCAACGCTCGCCATCGTATGCTTCACCATCAACTGATGCTGCAAACATTTCTGCGATAACTTTGAGTTCAACTTCGCCTGGTTTCTTAGGTAGGAAGCTCTTCAAATCAAACAAACCGTGTTGTTTAATTGCTGCTTGTTCCATTTCAGCAAGAGCACGTTCACGACGAGCCCAAGTAGAAGTAGAATAGTCAGCATAACCACCTTTGCTAGTTTTAGCAATCTTGAAGTCAAGACCGCGAACATAGTCTGTAGGTAGTTCTTCGATCTCAGCATCCATTAATGCGTTTTTAACGATATTGAAGATTTGTGAGCCGATGATGAAACGACGGATTGGATTCTCAGGTGTCTTACCTTCTTCTACAAGTTTGCTGTCAGTGACAAATCCTTGGAATAGATAAGATTTCTTTTTCCAGTACTTACGACCCATATCTTCCAAAGATTTATCTTTGAACCATGGACGGACTTCTGTCAATACTGGACAAGTCTCGCCCCACATTTCCATACAAGGAACTTGTACAGTAACGGGTTTGGAATTTGTTTCACCTTTAATACCAGCGAAAGGCAATTTGATCATTGCACGTTCGATCCAGAAAAAAGTGTTGTTTGGGTCTTGGTCGGGTAAGAATCGAACTGTGGTAGTTGATCCTTCTGGCATATTCCAATGGGGGAATACACCGTTATCTCCGCCGCCTGCATTGCTGCCGCCTTGTTGAGATGATGCTTGAAGTTTTGCGCGAATTTCTGCTAAAGTTGCCATAATGATTTTTCCTTAATAAATGTTTTAATTATGCCGCTTTCTTAAAGCCAACTGACTAAAAGAAAAACTGTGCATAGCGTTAACTATACACAGTTTTATTTATCATTGCAACCTATTTGGCTGCTTAATTTTGCCAATTATTTTTTTCTGATGCCTGCTAATTTGGTAATAGCAGCAAGTTCTTCACTTACACCCACTTTGGCTGCGTGTGCATCTAAACCTGCTTGAGTTGTTCTACTTTGATTACGTTCGTTATCTAAGTTTTGAGTAGTTAAAGGTGCCTTGCCTTGTTCCTTACGTTTCCACGCTGGAATCTCGCTGGGTTTTGGACCGTCTTCATGTTGTTCCTGATCACGTTTAACGCCGGCAGCATCTAAGTATCGGGCGCGGGCATTGTAATCGCCACGGTCTACAAGTTTATTATAAGGTTCAAGTTCTTGTTTCTTTTGTGGATCAGTGACGTGCTTTGATGGATGCCAGTCATCGTTTCCTTCCATTTCTGGTTGTCCAATACCTTCTACTTTGGTTTTGATGTTGCCTACAAGTTCTTTTAATCTATCGATGCTAAATCCATCGCCTTGATCTACTGGATTATGTTGTATATGTCCGTGTTTTTCTTGCCATTGTTGTGTTAGCTTGTTAATGAATGCTTCAGCCATTTCGTAGGCTTGTTCGCCGGCTTTCTCCCCAAACTTCTCACTGATTTGTTTTTTGCAATCCAATGCGATGTTTTCTTCTGCACGGAATGGTCCAACACTTTCATTGTCTGCGTTATAGAAACTCTTAACAATCTTGGCTACTTCTTGAACCATACTGCTCTTACCTTCTGCTACTGGTTGTTC